>Ga0302301_1000047_pt1 | contig 141121 bp, 123 predicted proteins | sample III_Palsa_E1_2_FD_194544 | JGI IMG/M metagenome (GOLD analysis project Ga0302301, IMG submission 194544) | Peat permafrost microbial communities from Stordalen Mire near Abisko, Sweden - III_Palsa_E1_2 | ecosystem: Environmental > Terrestrial > Soil > Palsa > Peat permafrost | place: Sweden... | reverse complement strand
GGTCTTTCTTAGGAAAAGAAAACAGATAACCGGTGCCACCTGAACCTTTATAATTAAAGAGGTTAGGGCGGTCCATCATCCAGGAGTTAATTAAAGTAACAATTCAAACGATAATCATTAATCAGCATGGCAACAACGACAAAATGGGTAATTGACCCAATGCACTCAGAGGTACAGTTTAAAGTTAAACACCTTGTAATTTCGACCGTGACCGGCTTCTTCAAAGTTTATGAGGGCCAGGTAATTACAGAAAGTGAGGATTTTCAGGATTCCGAGATAGATTTCTCTATTGATGTAAACAGCGTTGATACTAATCAGGAAGCGCGGGACAAACACCTGATCGGTGCGGATTTTTTTGATACGGAGAAATTTCCAAAAATAATTTTCAAGTCGACCTCCATGAAAAAGGTCGATGATAAAGATTATAAACTTAACGGCCAATTAACGGTTAAAGGGCTTACCAAAAGTGTTTCGTTTGATGTTGAATTCGGAGGTACGGCATCGGACTTCTATGGAAAAACGAAAGCGGGATTTGAAATTACCGGTAAAATTAACCGAAAAGAATTTGGTTTGACCTGGGACGGTATTACAGATGCCGGATCAATAGTAGTAGGTGAAGATATCAAATTGATCGTCAATGCGCAATTCACTAAAGAAGATCAGTAAAGCAATGAAATCGTTGTATAATCAATGAGCTGTATCACTCAGAAAATCCTTTTCCGTAACAGGAAAGGGGTTTTTAATTCATGACTGGTTTTTGATCTGACGGCCGAACGAAGTAACATGTTGAAAAGTCAGTAACATTTTGAATGTTCTTATACTTAACCGAGGGCACCAGTAGCGGTTAATCCTGACAGCCAATTGCCGGGAAGCGCTAAAAGCTGAAGCAGCTGCAGGAGAACCCGGGCATTACCGGTAGACGATATAGAAAACTTCAATCAGCTGTAGGAAAATTGTAAAAAATCGTCCTTTCGCAAAGCTCATGAAACTTTTTACAGGCACAGACGAATCATCGGCAGCCGGCATGACCGTGCTGGGCTTGACAGCAGAGGGCCGAAACTTACTACCGGGTATGATAAGTCCTCTTGTAAAGGCCAAGGCGTTTTTAGCCATGCCGGCGATCTCTGTATTTATAGTTAGCGTCTTCATAAAGTTGGTTTTTGAATGCTTATGAGCTACCATGCATATTTTAGGCCAAAATCATAAATGATTGATTTTATGGTTATTACATATGTAAAATTTACTTTGAAGCTACTAAATACCGCTGATCAACGAAAAACCGGGTTTCAACAGGCAGGTGTTCATCCAAGCCCGGAGGTTCCATTAACTTTAAACTACATCCTGTCCGAAAATTTATAAAACAAATACCATATAGAACTTATCCGATGCGATTTTACCACCATTGTAATAATTGTCTCAATAGCTCACTGATAATTAATTCGGTAAGAAAATTTCTTTTGATGTTTATTTTGTCTTACAGCGTGAACATGGCATCTGCCCAATATATTGACAGGAGCCAGGAGGTTTTATTAATAAACAAACTCGCTAACAGCTCACCGGATACCAACCGTATCCAACTATTGATTTCTTTAGGAAAGTTCCACGCTTATAAAGAAGGAAAGACCACAAAGGACTTGGATAGCAGTTATACCTACCTGATCTGGGCAAGAAGATTAAGTGACACACTTGGTATAAAATACTTTCAGCATCAAACCGAATCGATGATCGTCACTTTTTTGTTGAATAAAGGTGACCTGGTCGCGGCTGAGGCCCGGTACCAATTGCTGATGGGGGATTGTGTTCGTACAGGTGACCGGCAATGCAAAGCAGACGCCATGTTTCGTCACGCTATTTTCATGAGTTCAGCCGGAATAAATGTTCAGGTAGCCAAAAAAGAATATGCTGAATGTGCGAAAATATATCATCAGTTAAATGAATATAATGAAGAAGAACGGCAATATTATGAACTTGCTTTTATTGATTTTAAGGACGGCAAGATAGATTTAGCAGAGTCGGAACTCTTAAATGTCGCAAAAAAAGCAAAAACTATTAAGTTTAAGAGACTTCCGGATACCTACACGTTATTATCTAAACTTTACCGGGTCAAAGGGGATTTTAACAATGGTTTGAGATACGCTATTCTTGCAACTGAAGCGGTTGAAGATTCCCCGGACAAGCACGGTGAAAGATATTATTATGACGATCTTGCCAGGATGTACCAGGAGTTAGGTGAAAACCGGCAGGCAATCATTTGGTATGGAAAAGCGGTAAATAAATGGAAGTTCCAAGACCTGCCAGAGTATGGGATGTACCTGGCCCAGGGCCACCTCATTACAGAACTGATCGCGAAAAACAAGGGTAAAGAAGCGTTGAATGCCGTTTTAAACCTCCAAAGGGAAATTCCGCCGGTAACAGCCATACAGAAAGCCTGTGTTTTTCAAAACCTCGCCATCTGCTACAATGGCTTGAAGGAATATGACTTGGCAGAAAAATATTTCCTGGATGCGGTGAACTTATATAAAAATTCAGAATTGGATTTCGAGGGACCGCAAGAATCTTATCCTCAAATCGGAAGATTTTACCTGGAACAAAAACAATATAAAAAAGCGGACCTTTACCTGCAGCAAGCATTGGCCTTTAATCCCCAGCGGCTATCTGTCGCCGCAATAAGAGACGTTCATTACATGCTTTTTAAGGTTGATTCTGCGGAGAAAAACTACCTTTTTGCTATCGACCATCAACGAATCGGAAAACAACTAGACGACTCGCTGCTCAACCGGTTCAAAATGTATGAGGTAGCAAAACTGCAGGTTCAGTTTAAAACTGCTGAATTAGATGAAAAATACAAGAACCAGGAAAAGCTTCAGTCAGTGAAGCTTCAACAAGCACATCAAACCCAAAATGTTATTATTGGGTTTGCCGGCATATTGTTTGTTATTTTCATATTGCTGCTCAATCAATACCGGATAAAACAAACAAGTAATAAAAAACTCCAGGCGCAGCAGTTAGAAATCAGCAGCCAAAACTACATGCTTCAAAATTTAGTCCGGGAAAAAGAATGGCTGGTCAAGGAAATCCATCACCGGGTAAAAAATAACCTCCAGACTATCGTTAGCTTACTGGAATCCCAATCTATTTTTTTAACTAATAGCGATGCTCTGGCCGCCGTCAAAAACAGCCAGCATCGTATTCATGCCATGTCCTTAATCCATCAAAAACTTTACCTCACCGACAATGTGACGACCGTTAATATGGCTACATATACTAATGAGTTGGTAAAATACTTAGCCGAGAGCTTTAATAGTTACCCAAAAGCGATCTTCAACCTGGAGATCAACCCGATTGAAGTCGATGTAACCATAGCTATTCCACTGGGCCTTATATTGAATGAAGCGATCACCAATTCCCTCAAATATGCCTTCAATGAGAAGAAAGGCGTGATTTCTATAAAATTTTCGCAGGAAAGCCTTTTTTATACACTTATTATCGCCGATAATGGCATTGGATTACCGGCCGGTTTCAACAATACCGTAAAAATCGACTCGTTGGGGATGACTTTAATAAAAGGACTTTGCAAGGAAATCGGGGCCCGCTTTGATATTAGGAACGAAAACGGTACGATTATTTCTATCACATTTGGACAATTGTCTGACACCAGGCACGGCGCAGCCAAAATAATTTAAATTAGCAATTTTGTCCTGTTCAAAAGGTTGATTCCGGACCTGGACGGCAACCCAAGAATTTCGGTTGCTCCGCCGGTTCCGCCAATTTCACCGTTTGGTCGACATCCAGCATCATCAGCAGGTCTCGCTCCCTAAACGGCTTAACAAGGAACCCGTATGGCTTAGTAGCTTTAGCCTTCTCCAAGATACCTTGATTGGTATTGGCCGATAGGTAAATGAAAGCAATTCCTTTCATCGCCAGATATTCAGCCAGGTCCGTTCCCTGCGAATCACCCTGCAGAAGAATATCGAGCAAGACCCAGGCAGGTTGATTTTTTTCAACCAGTACTTTAGCTTCGTCTATGGAGGCGGCAATGCCGCAAATTTCATAACCTGCTTTCGCCAGGATTAAGGATAAGTTATTTGCTACAATAAATTCATCCTCCACAATTAATATTTTTTGTTTCATCTCGATTGATTGATCAAGCAGATAGAGGATAGCTTGGAAGCGGTGAATTATTAAATCTTAGTGTTATGACTACGCCATTCAAGTTTTTTATTTCCAGATCGGCATGAATTTGCTGACTTAGGCCGATCATGAGAATCGTCCCCAGGGAGCCGGGGGCTTCCATATTAAATTCGGCGGGCAGGCCGATGCCATTATCCGCTATCCGCAGCAAATAATTTTCCTGTTCTTCCTTCGCCAGTGTCAATTTTATCTCACCCTGATCATGTTCAGGAAATGCGTATTGCAATATATTGCTGACAGCTTCATTAATAATTAGACCAAGTGGAATTGCCGCAGCCAAATTCAAGCTTAATGGAACGGTCTTCAACCTAACGGCTATCCGTTGGCTGCTTTTATATTCATCCTGAAGGTATTGTATAAGGTCACTGATATAAGCTTCCATATTTATAAATGACAGGCTGTCTGTCTGGTAGAGCTTTTGGTGTACTAATGATATAGCATACATCCTGTGCTGGCTGCTTTTCACTGCCTGAAGCGCTTCCGGATGGTTTAAATAGTTGGATTGGGAATCCAGCAAACTTACTACAACCTGGAGGTTATTCTTTACCCGGTGGTGGAGCTCCGATACCAGCCTTTCTTTTTCCCTGGTTACGTCCTGAAGGCACGCATATTGATCCTTCACATTGCCTGTCAGTATCTCTAATTTCTTTATGAGTATCCTTTTTTTTCGGTATTCATTCCACCCCAAACCTAAAATCAAAGCGATAAAAATGCATACTGCCATACTATCAAGCTTACTGAACGGGAAATAGCGGCTTGCAGAACCTGACATTGTTATCCCTTGAGTTGCAACCACCATCTTACCGGACCGCTTAACAGGTACCTCACTTATCGATGGACGGCCTAAAACGGTTTGCGACATTAGCGCTATGGTGCCCGATTTACTTTGAAGAGCCGGTTCCGCCCTTGCCGGGGCGGCAATCAGAAACGTAATCAATACATAGATAATTGAAGCAGCAGCAAACGTTTGCCAGATGTTAATTGTCATTAAAATATACGATCATGGTCTGAATGGAGAAATATCGCCTATTTCCCATGGCATGAATTTATCTTCGACTCATCAACTTAAATGCCCCGATTGTAACAAGCTAATTTACAGCATATTAAATTTTGAAGTGCCGAAACAATCTGCGACATGTCGCTTATCGGCGATACATTTCGTCTTTACAGGTCAAAGACTTATCCCACCTGTGGCGGGCAGGTATAGCAGGATCAGGCGAAATCCCCGGCTATGTTAAACCCCGGTTAATCTTATTTTGAAAAGGAGCCACGCTAAACCCAGTTGTCGTTTGAAGCCGTCATTCGAGACGGCGTGCAATTGACCCTGGCTAAATAAATAAATTTTTAGCTAAAAAATCGCTGTTTAGCGATATATAGTGGATTTAAACAAATAAAAAATTATTAAATAGTTCATTAATAGGCAGTTAAAAAGAAGGCATTACACTTGAATCGTTGCAGGAAACTTGATTACAATGGACTCAATTATTTATTATTTAACCCACCTGGTACTGCTGATTTGTTTAGGCTGTATAGTTTACCTGATCTCGGTACCAGAGAAAAGCATATCCGATCACTCGGATATATTTTGAAAATAGAGAATCTTCAACTTCATTTCACCACCCTGCTTAATAGATGCGGTTAAGTGCAGACCTGTGCTATCAGTCGGCCTGAAATAGTGATTGATTTTAAGATTGGATTGTTTGGTATCAAAAGATTTGCGGGCGCATTAAGGCGGTTCTTTGTATTGCCAGGCGATATTACAGTACTGGCGCTAAACAGATCAGCATGAATTATCAAAAACTTTTAAAAAAGGCTGAAAAAACGGTAGAAGGGATTGCCGGTGATCATTATCTGCCAGCGTTCCTATTTCATAACATTGACCGCATTTGTTCCGTTGTTAGAAGCTGCGAAAAAATTGCCGGCTATTCCGTATTGAATGAGGAAGAGAGTTTTATCCTGTTGATCAGTGCCTGGTTCTTTGATACCGGCGCTGTGTCAAATAACAAAGATCAGGATGCCTCCGTTAATTACGCGGCTAATTTTTTGGCGGAGCATCAGCTGCCACAAGCCGTAATCGACCGGGTAACCGCTCTTATTTTGGCCGTAAGTTCCGACATCGCACCCGCGAATCCGCTGGAAGAAATCATTCGCGATGCAGTCACGTATTACTATGGTAAAAAGACATACCTGGAAACGTTCGAACAGGAACGGAAAGAAAAGGAATTACTCGATCAAACAATAATTGATCGTGATAGCTGGCTAAAACAAGTCCTGGTCATCCTTCAGCGCCATATTTATTTTACCATATTTTGCCGGCAGTCATTGGACGAGGGCAAATTAAAGAACATTACGGAGCTTACAAAGATGCTTAATCAGGTACCTGCGGAAGAAAACATACAGAAGAAAAATCCAAAGATAGCGGAACAAGAAAAAATCCGCCCGGAGAAGGCGATTGACGGCATGTTCCGAATTGCGGAAAGTAACAGTCAGCGCTTAAGCAGTATGGCTGACAATAAAGCGCATATACTGATTACGGTCAACTCGATCATATTATCTGTAGTTATCAGTATTCTTTTACGAAAACTGGATGACAACCGGGACCTTATTCTGCCCACGATTCTCTTGCTGGCAGTGAGCCTTGCTTCGATGAGCTTTTCAATCCTGGCTACCAGGCCCTCCCTGCCCAGGCTCAATGCGCATCCAAGCCAGATACAAAGAGACAATATGAACCTGCTTTTTTTTGGGAATTTCTACCACATGGGTCTCGATTCATATGAGACAGAAATGCATAAGATGATGGAGAACTCGGGGTTGATTTACAACTGCCTGATTAAAGATATACATACCGAAGGTATCGTACTGGCCAGAAAATACAAGTTGCTGAGGACCGCTTATAATATATTCATGTTTGGATTGATTGCGGCTACACTCGCTTTTATAATTGCGTCAGTAATACAGCCTCCTAAACTAACGCCATCGGCGCCGAACAATACTAACAGCAATAAAATTTCCCTGCACCACCCCTAACCAGAAGGTAAATAATAAATACTAATAGTCAGTATATGAAAAGTAAACAAATACTTCTTTCAGCAGCATTGTCTTTTACCGGGATCTGCGCGGTTTACGGGCAAGAAAACAGATATGGCACAACTTTCCCTGACAGCGCACAGGTCAGGGTGCATGCGTCATATAATAAGGTCAATGGTTTTCATCGCTGGATTTTCGGTGAAAATTACAGAAAAGAATGGGCGACAACTTGCAGGTTGCCGTTGATCAATATTAACCAGATCGGGGGTGGCCTGTCCGCCGAAAGATTTGGCGGGGGTATGCAAACCCAAGCGATCAGGATGATCGATAAAAACGGTAAAGAATGGGTTATCCGTAGTGTTGAAAAAGTGCCGGACAAAATACTGCCGGAAAACCTCAGAGGAACATTTGTTTTGGATTGGGTCGGGGACGAGTATTCCGAACAACACCCATATTCTGCTTTATGTGTACCACCGCTTGCCGACGCAGTTGGAGTTCCCCACGCACATCCGGTTATTGGTATATTAGTCCCAAATCCTGTCATGAGTACGTTTGGAACCCTTTATGCGGGCCGTGTTGTCTTATTAGAAGAACGTGAACCCACCGGGCCTTCTGAAAACACAATCAAAGTATTAAAAGAGTTGGTTGCGAGCAATGAAAGCAGTATAGATAAAGAAGAGTTTTTAAAAGCGCGCATGCTGGATTTATTGATCGGAGACTGGGACAGACATGAAGACCAGTGGCGATGGACTGTTGATAAAGAAAAAAAGGAGCGCATTTATACCGCAGTTCCCCGCGATCGCGATCAGGTTATGCATTTGACCCAGGGTGTAATTCCTTCTATGGCCAGCGCTCAATGGCTCGACCCCATTCTGGATAACTTCGATGGTAAAATACCGCATGTGCAATATTCGCTGTTTAAAACCAGGTTTATACAACAGTATCCTGTTTTCCAATTCAGCTATGAAGATTGGATGCGCATTGCCAATGCGTTTGTAAAAGCGGAAACTGACGAGGTTTTGGAAGCTGCTGTAAAACAATTGCCGAAGGAAGTATATGTGATTCGACACGACGAGCTCTATGCAAAACTGAGAACACGCAGAGATAATATTCCTCAGGCGATGTCTGATTACTATCATTTTATCAATCGTATCGTTGATATCAGGGCCAGCGATATGGACGAAAAAGTCACCATCGCCGATGCCCCGGATCGGGGTATGCGCGTTCTTATACAAAGGCAAAACAAAAATGGGGAAGCGAAAGAAACCATCATGGATGTAGTTTACCAGCCGGAAATAACTAAAGAAATAAGACTCTATCTGTCAGGCGGAAACGACCAGGTCACCATAGATAATCAAGCATCTCCCATCAAACTGCGTATAGTAGGAAGCACGGGTGAAAAAAGCTATATGGTTAATAATGCTTTTAATACTATTCAACTTTATGGAAGAAAAGGTAGTGTTACCTTATCGGGAAAGACTGATCGTGTTACTGTCCATTTGAAGAATGATACCAGCAATACACATTTTGTCTCTACTGATCCTTATAATATCTGGATGCCCATGGCGACCGGAAGCGTCAATAAGGATGATGGGTTTTTGCTGGGCGTAGGTTTCCGGTACACAGGTAAGGACGGGTTCAGAAAACTTCCCTATTCAACCGTTCAGGAGCTGATGGTTACGCACTCTTTCGAGACAAACGCATTCCGCCTAAATTACGACGGGCAGTGGATCCAGTCCATCGCTAAGGCTGACATCACGGTCTCTGCCATTGTAGATGCACCAGATAATACCATGAACTTTTTCGGGCAGGGGAACGAAACTATTTTAAATAAAACCGGGGATTATCATAAGTATTATCGTACACGTTTTGATTATTACCAGCTTGACGCTGCGTTAAGATGGCATACAGGCAAAGGCAGTACCATCAGCCTTGGCCCTTCTTTACAATATTATAATTTCGATGCTAGCGGTAATGTCGGCCGATCCATCATGCAGCCCGGTTTGATCAAGTCATATGATAGTACCTCTTACAACGCGGATAAAATTCATTTAGGGCTGGTCTCGAAATTCATCAGTAATACGGAAGATAGCAAAATTCTTCCAACCAAAGGGTATTATTTAAATATCAAGTTGCAATACTACGACGGGTTGAACAATAATTCAAAATCATTTGGGCAACTCATTCCTGAGTTTACCTATTTCCAAAAGATTGATACGGGGGCACGTCTGGTTTTGTCAGATCGTATCGGCGGCGGCGTCAGCGTGGGAAATCCAGCATTTTATCAGTCATTGTTTTTAGGCGGTCAAGGAAACCTGCTTGGCTATCTTCAAAACAGGTTTGCAGGGAAACAAATGGCTTATAACAACCTACAGGCACGGTTGAGACTAGCCAATTTAGGCGGTTATATTTTACCTGGCCAATTGGGCTTATCCGGATTCTACGATGTTGGCCGTGTGTGGATAGACAATGAACACTCAGACATGTGGCATCAGGGTGTTGGGGGCGGCTTGTATTTTGCACCGGCTACACTCACCGTAATACAGGTTCTTGCTGGACATTCCAGTGAGGGTTGGTATCCGTATATTGCCTTTAACTTCAGATTATGATAGCAAGCTTTAATAAGTTGTTTTACTCACATTGTTACTTGAAAGAAAAAAGGCATTTACGGAATTTGTAAATGCCTCATTATAACATGTGGGAACGTGAGTGTCTAAGCGATGACTCTTAATGAATTAAATATTTCCAGCTGGCCTATCAAGTTATAAATATCTAGTCATGATCCGGTTTATAGCCAATCCTTTTTCTTGGTCCGGGCTCGGGCATCTGGGGGATACGTTCTGATAGTTCATCAAGGTAACGAAATATGATTTCCATGCTCTTATCCTGACTATCCAACTTTCCTTTAATTTTCTCTAATGCCAGACGCAATTCAGTATTGTCAACGATCATCTGTCTAATATGGGCAAAAACTCGCATAATTTGAATATTGATTTGAATTGCCTGTTTACTATTTAAAACGCTGGACAACATTAATACCCCGTATTCAGTGAACACCTGGGGTAATTTTCGTCTACCTCCCCAACTTGAAGTCGCAAATTGCGACTTCAAGTTTTCAAATTCATCTCCGTTAAGTTTAAACATAAAATCTTCAGGAAAGCGTTCCGGGTTTCGTGCAACTTGCTCGTTCAGGCGTTTTGTTAATACCCCATACAATTCCGCTAAATCCTCATCAAGCATTACTTTTTGGCCGCGGATGTAATAAATCTTATTCATTATCATTTCGTCCGGTAAAAGAGATTTTTCTATCATGGTTATTATTTTAAGTTTACAATTTCACCTATGGGGATCACAATTTGTCACTTTAAGTGCTTTTTGACATTTAGTTCGATGTCGCAGTTTTATACATTAAGATGCCACCAGCACATATTTGTATCTGGGGAGCGCCAACACCGGCTTAACAGGTTCCAGGATAGTTTCTACAGATTCCTTCTCAGGTTCAGGCGTTATAACCGCATACTTTTCGCGTAGAGACGCCACATCCATGCTAATTTTGCTGTGCAATATTTTTGCATAGTGCTGGGTTTGCTTAATCGTGGTATGCCCAAGCATTTTCGATACGGTTTCTATAGGTACGCCATTGCTTAATGTAATAGTAGTTGCGAAGGTATGCCTGGCCAGGTGAAAGGTGAGCGCCTTTTTAATGCCGCAGATATCGGCGATTTCTTTCAGGTAAGCATTCATCTTTTGATTGGAAAGCACGGGTAACACGCGGTTCTCATTGACGCACTTTGGATGGTGCGCATATTTATCCAGTAGCTGTAATGCTACCGGCAATAAAGGAATCGGGCAGGGCGTATCGGTTTTCTGGCGAGGTGTAAATATCCACTGCTCGCCGTCAATTCCTATTTCTATCTCAGACCGTTTTAGTTTTTTTACGTCCGCATAAGCCAGCCCGGTATAACAGCTGAATACGAAAATGTCCCGGACATGGTTGAGCCGATCATTTTCAAAATTCTTTTTGATCATCGCGTTTAGTTCCCATTCTGAAAGGGGCTCACGGATGACCGGCTGTTTGGTCATTTTGAAATTGGCAAACGGGTCGCCAGGCAACCATTTGTTTTTTACGCAGATCAGTACGATTTTTTTGAAATTGGCCAGGTACTTCATGGTCGTGTTGTGATTACAGTTGCGCACTGTTTTCAACCAGAAGGCATACTGTTCAATAAAGAAGTGATCCAACTTCCGGATAAACCTGTCCTCGGTTTGATACTGCCATTGAATAAATGCCTTAGTATGGTCATAAGAGGTTTGATAACGTTCCAGCGTTCCATCCGCATAATCTTTACCAACCAGCTCCTTCATTTGCTGATTGTGATCCGCGAAGATTTCCATGATCATTTTCCGGTTTGCTTTGCCGGTAAGCATGTCCCGCAAGAGCTCAGCAGTAATCAGTTCATCGTCTTCGATGAGCTGTTTACGCGCCTTAAAAATCTTGCTATCCAGGGTTTCCAAGAAGAAGTTTACCTCCTGCGCATCTTGTTTGAAACCGCTGGCCCTGCCTTTTTCCTGGTCCCAGCGATTTTCCCACCATTGTTTCTTGGTGGATAATTCTACCGGGTGCCCATCCACGGTAATGCGTAAATAAATGTACTTTTTAGGTTCGTTTCCTGACTGCTTCAGGAAATACAGCAAACCAAAGCTTTTTTCCAACATAATTGCCACGATTAAGAGTGAATAAATGTCGAAATACAGCTATCGGGAATCAAGATGTTCACCTTATGTACAACTTGATTATCAGTTAGTTATGCAGTAATTCGTGGCAATTTTTTGAAAATAATTTATTGCCACGATTTTGCCACAAACTTATGGGCATTTTTGGTGTTTTTTGTGCAGTTGATGGAAAAACAAAAGCCTGTAATCTATTGATTTACAGGCTTTTGTTTATTTTTGATGATGTAAGGTGCGGAGAGGGAGGGATTCGAACCCTCGATACGCTTTTGGCGTATACACACTTTCCAGGCGTGCTCTTTCGACCACTCAGACACCTCTCCTTTATAGTGGGTTGCAAAGGTAAAATAAATTTCGACAGCCTGAGGGATAGAATCAAGATTTGAGATTCAAGAGTCCGTATGAGATCATCGCATAAAAAAAGCGCCCCGGCTCACAATCCGGAACGCTTCATGAAACTCACTGAACATCAAAAAAAACTTAGTATTTCCCTTTATTTATCTACGCCGTATTTAATAGTAATGCGTATATAGTTATAGATGATAAATAATGATAATGGTTTAATATTTACCAAAATATTTATACCCATAATGCAGATAGATATTTTTAGCTTATGTTTGTTTCAGATTGTCAAAAGGGCCATCTGAATTTACTAAAGCCTGTTTTAGTTTCAATGCTGAGCATCAACGAGATCAAAAAACCCATCGCTGCCGATATTGATGTTTTTGAAGAACGGTTCAAATCCTCAATGCAAAGCTCAGTGCCACTGCTCGATAGGATCACCCATTACATCGTAAAACGCAAAGGAAAACAGATACGGCCCATGTTCGTATTTTTTTCGGCCAGCATTTGTGGCGGCATCAATGAGTCGACCCACCGTGGTGCGGCATTGGTTGAACTGCTGCACACTGCCACCCTGGTACATGATGATGTGGTTGATAATTCCTACCAGCGCCGTGGTTTTTTCTCCATCAACGCTTTATGGAAAAATAAAATAGCCGTATTGGTGGGCGATTACCTGCTGTCAAAAGGTTTATTATTATCTATTGAAAATAACGATTTTGAGTTACTGCGGATAGTAAGCGAAGCCGTGCGCCAAATGAGCGAGGGCGAATTATTACAGATTGAAAAAGTGCGCCGCATGGATATTGGCGAAACGGTGTATTATGAAGTTATCAGGCAAAAGACAGCTTCATTAATTGCTTCATGCTGTGCTTGCGGGGCGGCATCGGCAGGTGCCGATAAGGAAACCATTGAGAAGATGCGCCTGTTTGGTGAGAAGATAGGTATAGCTTTCCAGATCAAAGATGATATGTTTGATTTTGGCACTGATGATGTGGGTAAACCGTTAGGCATCGACATTAAAGAAAAGAAGGTAACACTGCCCCTCATCTATTCGCTTAACAACTGTAGTACAGCCGATAAAAAGCGGATGATAAACCTGGTTAAAAATCATAATGATGATGCCGAAAAAATTAAGCAGATCATTAGCTTTGTTAAGGAGAGCGGCGGATTGCAATATGCCGAAACACAAATGAAAAAGTACCAGGGCGAAGCATTTGAAATACTAAATACCTTCCCCGAAGGTGATTCGCGCCGCGGGCTCGAACAATTGGTACGCTTTACAACCGAACGCAATAAATAATGAGCAGCGAGCTAATATTTATATTAGGCTTTGTAGTTTTCATTTTCCTAATGCTGTCTATCGACCTCGGGTTATTCACCCGGTCTGACCGCCCTGTGAGTTTAAAGCAGGCCGGCATTATGAGCGTAGTTTGGATAGCACTTGCGCTGCTGTTCTACGCACTTATTTTACGATATGGGCAACTATTGCATCATGTGGATAGTTTTGCCGCCCTGCAGCAGATAAACGCCGACAATTTCCACAATCTTCAGCTCAACCCTCACGACTTTCCCGGAAGCCTGCAATTATACCGCAAAAATTTGGGCCTGGAATTCATTTCGGGCTATGTGGTTGAATATGCATTATCGGTCGACAATATTTTTGTGATGGTGCTTATTTTTACTGCTTTTGCCGTTGAACCCCGGTATTATCATAAAGTATTGCTATGGGGTATAATTGGTGCGGTGATCATGCGCTTTATCTTCATTTTTGTAGGTTCGGCACTTATTATTAAGTTTCATTGGATACTATACCTGTTCGGCGCATTCCTGATCTATACCGGCGTAATGATGTTCGTCGACCGGAACAAGGACGAAAAGATAGACCCCGAGAATCATGCAGTAGTAAAGTTTGCATCCAAATATTTTAGTGTACATCCTAAATTTGTGGGCGGCAAATTTTTTGTGAAGATAGATGGCAAAAAACTGATCACTCCCCTGCTGTTAGTATTGTTGATCATTGAAGTTACCGATCTCGTATTCGCTGTTGATTCTATCCCCGCCATATTTTCGGTAACTAAGGATCCTTACATCGTTTTCTTCTCCAATATATTTGCCATTCTGGGGCTACGTTCCATGTTCTTTCTGCTGGTAAATGTGATCGATAAATTCCACTACCTAAAGATCGGGCTAGCGGCATTATTAACTTTCATCGGCCTAAAAATGCTGGCGGGTAATTATGCGGAACATATTGGATTGACTACCTTAAATTCATTGATTGTTATTCTGTTGATACTTTTAATAAGTATTGGAGCTTCGTTGTTGTTTCCGAAGAAGAAGGTGGCGGAGTAAGCTGGTTACTGCTGTCAGTAATTCCAGCTACCTTTCTTTAAGTAAATTAAAGCCATTTAATATGCTAATAGAATTGAAGCGAAACATATAATACCTAATCATCAGTCATATTTTAATTAGTATATTCGTATATAACCCCTAAGTAATGGCTGATACTACTCAAGTCGCATTAATAACTGGTGGAGCATTAGTGCTTTCGCAAGCATTAAATATTCTCTATACATTCTTTAATGATAAAAGAAAAGATAAAACTGAAATATCGAAATTAATACTTCAAAAAAAGATAGAGGTTGGAGAAAATTTCTATCACATGATTGGTGAAAATTTGCAATTATTTGATCTGTCAACTCATTATCATCAAATGCTTTTATCATCTGCGAGTGAAGAAGGATTAAAATTTTTTCAAGAGAAACAAGAACTAATGAAAAATAATATCGACAAAATACGTGCATCAAAAGAAACATTTAATCTGGTTGAACTATATTACAATATTTCTACGACCTTTGAAGAAGTATCTAAAACGAATATAATTACGCTAACAATAAATGCAAATATTATAGAAACACAAGAGTGCTTTAAAAAATCGGATAATCCGGATGAAAAAGCTTTTCTCCAAATACGATATAGAGATGAAATGTTAAAGCTAATTAGTCATTGTATGGCAATTACGAATAGGCTAAGAATGGATTTAGATATTATTAAAAAAGACCTAAGAGGACTAATATCTTCTTATAAATGAATACTCTACATCCCTGCTACCGCATACGTCCCGCTTGTGGTTCTATGTCCGCAACTGTTCCCACCAGGAGCAACAGACGGAATATTGAAGGAATATACCGATGTCCGAGTTTCCAACTACTGACAGCTATGAGCAGAGACTTCAGTCTTCCCCTACGTTATCCCGCTGTCCGTAGTTTCCAACTGCGGACAAATATGTTCCGAGACTTCAGTCTCCCATTACCAAAAAAACAATCTTTTAATCAATTAAATTCTCCCGCAATCGTGTAAAATATATTTCACAAACCTATTGTAAATGAGCATACTTGTACCTAACTTAGTGTAACCAATTGCTAAACAACTATAACTTAGAAAAACTCGCCATGAAGAAGAAATCTACTATAGTTAATCAGCCTGATAAGACTGAAACTAGTAACGCCGAAACGCTGAACAGTCATAATATCAACAAAAAAGTGTATCGCGATCATTCCCTCTGCGACCATTCACACGGCAGGCTTAATAAATTCCCGTTCGGCAGCGCACATGGGCCTGCGGCATTTTGATTTTAGGCGTTAAAAAACAATCAGATTTATTGTTTCGGCATGCTCCCGCATTCACGAATATTATAGTCTATTACCTATAGCCTTATCAAACAAAAAAATCATTTGGCGTGCACAACCTGCACACGCCAAATATGATTAATTGCTGATCACTACTACTTCATAAGCATCTTTGCCATCCTGCGAAATTGGCTGGTAATAAGTGTTATTATATACCATATACTTTTTACCGTTTACATCTTTTTCAACTGCTCCCTGCGGCAATTGGGTTACCGTTGCGCCTTCTGGCGGAGCCACCACTTTGAATGATGTATCACTTAGGTTTATATAATAAGCTCCCCCAAAATAATAGTAGGTTGTGCCACTGGTTATAACGGTGGTATAGCCGGATGGCAGCGCACTAACCGTTGCACCAACAGGTGCAGGCACCACTTTGTATCCACCCGAGCTTTGTACATAATAAACCCCTTCGTCATAATGGTACTGCTCATTTTCCACGCTTATTATAATTGCGGCTGTTGTTAAAGTAGCTACAAAAAAGCCTATCGGATGCCAGTATGGGCCCCAGTAAAAAGGCACAAACGGATGATATACGTATGGCATAGGAACAATAGGTATTGGCCGATACGGATAATAAGGATGCGGTGGCGGAGGTGGACCCGGAGGGTGCGGACCAGGTGCAGGACCCGGACCTGGAGGATGTGGGCCCGGTTGTGGGCCCGGATGCGGACCAGGATTTACGGGTTTTTGAACACCACCACCATTTGCTCCAGGGCGTGTACCGCCGCCACCTTTAAACCCACTACCACCGCCGTGGAACCCACCGCCGCCTCCACGAAAGCCCCCACCGCCGAAGCCGTGGAACCCACCGTGACTAAAGCGTTGCGCTAATGTTCTGTTTGGTAAAAATATAAATGCTATCAGGCCTAACGTAATTATAATAGGGCCTTGTTGTTTGATAAAATTTTTCATGCCAATACCTTATTAATTGTTACTATTGATTAGCCGTAGGTTTAATTACTATTTTCTCTGAATTAGGCGGAACTACAAACTCAAATACAGATTCAGGTATATCTACATTCAGTTTCCAATCAGTGTAAATCGCCTCGTATTGCGGTACACCGGGCCTGTTGTTATACACGATCACCATTTTAGCAGGTAAAAACAGCGGATCATTATTGATCCAGAACTGGTAGGTCATGGTTGAATCTTTTCCAGCTATATGGAAGCATTCCTTCCCGTTAACCATAGTAGTACCTAATAATGAAAGTGTAAGCGCTGTAGTCTTAATATCATTAGTAAACGACGGGTAGAAAAAGTCTGCTGCAGGCACTTCAATACCGTAGGTTCTGCTCAACACCTGTATCGCCTCTAATATGGTTGTTGGTACACTATCAATATTGCTGTAATCATTATTATTGTAGGAATAATACACCATTTGCTTGCCATTATAAAGTAAAGCATGGTGCTCATCCTCTTCCCTGTTATCGATCATTAAGTGATCGGGAAAGCGGGCGTAAACGTTCTCTTCTTTTGATCGCTTGATCAAGCCGAGGTCATCTGTCGGGGTATCGTAAAATGCTTCTACATGTACCGAACATGATTTTATATTTTGTAAAGTATTGCTCATGCGCTGCATTATAAACAGCGCGGCCGTATCAATATTCTGGGCACGCAGCCTGGTGCCTGTAATTAATAGCAGCCCTAATAAACATAAAGTGATTTTTGCACGCATGGGTGTTTTAATTAATGATCATAAATTGATGTTAGCTTTTAGTGGCGATATAAAGCTAAAACATTTATAAAACGTAAGTTAACACCTTGGCTAAGGGGCAGGTTTCAGATTTAAATTTGAAACAAAATGATGGGATTTATGAAATTAAGCACCCGGTCACTCCTTTAATTACAGCGGCCATCCTAAAATTGATAAGAAATATCCTTACCTCAGGTTTTCAATCGGATACAGAATTTAGAAACACATGTAAGCTTATATCTTCCTGAAAAAAATCAACTTAAAAAGGAGCGGCGGTTTATAATTGCCGCCCCTAATTAGGCATAGGTTTAAAAAGAAATCTTACGGATGTCGGCTGGATTGCCGGTAGCTTCAGAAAAATACAAGTTCTCATGAGCATCTGTTACCATACTAAAAGGTACAGCTATTTTTGCTGTAGCCGCCGGCCCGTCAACATGCCCAAAGGGGCTTGAGATAATAGTGGTTACCGATTGCCAACCAGTTTTTTGTGGATTATAGGCAGTATACTTCAGCAAATGTATAGTTGCTATATTAGTACCACTTACTTCGCCTGTAAATACATTTCCATAACTATCAGTTGCCATGCTTGCAACATTATTAAAGGTAACGCTGGTTTGTGTACTCCCGGGCCCGGCAATAATTACTGATAATCCTCCGCCAGTAAAAGTTTCGCTTATACTGGTCTGTCCGCTGCTGTTTGTGGTGGGGTAAAATATATCCCCTTTTCTGTCAACTGCAAAAGTTGATACCCCGGTTACCACCAGTTCAGAATTGCCGTTAGTGAAAATTGTATGGATGCCATGCCCGTCGCTAAAATAAAAATAGCCATTGCCATCAACTGCAATTTTCTGGATTTGTAATCCACCATACGGTGTGATATTGCTATAAACGATACTCGCCAAACCCGCAGCTGTTATTTTCATCACATTAGGTACAAACGTGCCGCCACTATAATTTATGGTATAGATATTCCCAAGTGAGTCAATCGTGAGACAAGCCATTGTATGTTTAACTACCGTATCATGATCCATTGTTGTAGGCGCGGTATAAAACAAAGTTTTTGTACCCGATGCATCAAATTTATAAATGGTATCGGCACCATAATTTAACCGCAGTGCATAAATATTCCCGCTGTTATCAGCAGTTATATAATCATACAGGCCGGTAGCAACCGTACTTACGGTCAGTGTTGAATCGTTCGATCCCAGTTTTTTAAAGCCATCCTTTTTGCAGCCGCCTAAAAAAAATGTGAATGCCAGCAATGCGGCTATTGTATATGTTATTTTCTGTTTCATGATAAATTTTAATTAAAGGTTTGATAATTATTAATTGTAATATGCATGCAACTAACACTACGCAATCAATATTCAAAACGCGGGGTTGGGAGCAGAAAATGTTATGAATAAATTAAACCTGGCACTATCACAAAATTTATTTTATAAAGCACCCCGCGTTTCATGGATTGGCTGCGTAATGCTGATGATATAATTAGATTTTTAGGGCATTATATACTGGATGGATCTTTCTAAGAAGCAAACTATTAAGCTGGTAGAAGGCTGTATAGGCAATGAGCGCGCTGCTCAGGAAGCCCTGTACAAGCTATTCTATGCCCAAATGTTGCGTATTTGCTATCGGTATTTAAAAACCAAAGATTTGGCACAAGAGGCATTAAATAGTGGTTTTTTAAAGGTTTTTCAGAATATTAAATTATTTGATGCGCAAAAAGGAGATCTGGGTGCATGGATTTGTACCATAATGATCCGTACAGCTATTGATCATAATCGCAAAGAGTTGAAATTTTTTACTGAGGCGTATGACGATCAGGATGCCGATGAATTTTTTATCGACCCAACCATATTAAGTAAACTATATGCTGATGATCTGTTAAAAAACATCCAAAGATTACCAGATGCCACCCGCGTTATTTTTAATCTTTCGGTAATAGATGGCTATTCGCACAAAGAAATAGGCGCTCAATTACAAATAACCGAAGGCACATCAAGGTGGCATTTGGCTGAGGCAAAGAAAAAATTAAGGGCGCTGTTAGTCCCTGATAATAATACCGGACAACCAACTGATAATAACAAGGTAAAATGAAAAGTTCAGCATGGTATAATAGGGTTTGGCAAACCAAAATGCAGGAACTTCCGGTTCAGGGGGATGAAAATGCTATGTGGCAAAAAATGCAGGGCTTACTTGATCAGGAGATGCCGGTTACACCTTCGGGTGGTATTTCGAATCCAGGCAAATCATGGTGGACTGGTATTACATTTGCCTTAGTTGTGATCATTATTGCGCTGTTATATTATGCTGGTGGTCATTTGCTTCACCATAAGAACCACAATATAAAAACAGGTAAACCTGGTGTGTTTAAGAACGAGAGTACCAAGAGCAGCACTAATCCGGCGGCAGATAATTTACAAAGTAGTAAACAACCCTATAATAGCAGTTTAAAAGGATCAGCAACTACCATTAATAACAAGGCAGACAAGAAAACAGCAGGAAAAAACAATACGGTAACAGCAAATGGTTCCTCGGGCTTTAACAGTTCAGTAGGTAATGTACATCAGTATAATAATTACCATTATTTATCAGCTAATAAGCGTAGCACGCCATCGGCTGTAGCCGCAGGCTCGCAATCAGCTTATATAAAAAGCAATACGGACCAGTTTGCCGCTAGTAATAATGGTTCAAATGCTCCTGCTTCTGATAAACACTTGGCAAATTCAAAAGTATCGTCAAATACCGTAACGGGCAATAATACTGTAATTGATTCCGTCCAAAAGAATAATACAACTTCATTTGTAAAGACTGACAGTGCAACTATTCTTCCATCAAAAGCAAGGGGTACCGATACTAAGCAAACTGCAAAACCTAATACCGGGGAAACTAGTTCTAAAAAATCAGCAGCAAAAAATGCTTCTGCCAGCAAAAATGGCCAGTCAAAATTCGAACTGGACTTAAAGATCGGTGTAAACACAAACGGCAGTTTTACCTCATCAAGCCAGAACATTGGGAAACTCCCTGTTGATGCCTTTTTGGGTATCTCAGGCAGTTACACTATCAATTCAAAGTTTGGTGTGCAGGCGGGTTTCAATATATTATCTCCCAAAGTTATTTCAGGGAGTTACAGCAACAGCAATGTGACCTACACTACCCTGAATGACAGCAACAAGCAAGTAACCCACAACACTGGTAAGCTAACCATAAAAGGTTCTGAAAAACAATACAATATCGACATTCCATTGTTCGCCACCTATAAAGCCAACGATGTGATAACTATACAGGCTGGGCCGGTAATTGGCATCCCGGTAAGGCACAATACTATAAAAACCACATTAAGTTCCATAAGCAGCACAGCTGATACAACCGCCGCCGCTGAAATAAAGCCCTATTTAAACAGCACCAAAATTAATAACAGCCTGAATTTTAGCCTGGCGGGTAGCGTGCGTTTCAACCTTAATAAATTTTATTTTGATGCCGGTTATATGCAGGGGATCAGCCCATATACCATAAGCTCGGGATTGGGCTTAAACAAAATATATTATCATACATTTCAGTTTGGTGTTGGCTACCGTTTATTTAAATCAAAAAAATAAAACAATTAGCACTCCAGGCTTTCTATTATATCTTTTAGCATTTCCGGCTGTACGGGCTTAACCAGGTAATCAGAAATTTCCGCTATTCTTTTTGCATTTTCATAATCAACCGGGTCAACGGATGATGTGATCATGTAAATTGTGATCGGCTTGCTTATCCTTGGTTTCAGCTTAACATATTCTTCTAAAAACTGCCAGCCATCCATAATAGGCATATTTATATCCAAAAATATAACATCGGGCAGGTTTTCATTATTGGCTATGTTATCTGTCAAAAACCACATAGCCTCTTCACCATCTCCAAAAATCAGTATCTTTTTTGCCAGCTTATGTGCCTTTATGCTTCGGGTTACCGTATATTGATACACCTCATCATCATCAATAAAACACAGTATAAACGGTTTGCTCATTCCCATCAGCCCTTATTAAATATAATTGTAAATTTTGTGCCCTTATCCACTTCACTATCGGCTGTTATCTCTCCGCCCATTGCATCAATTTGTATTTTAGTAATAAACAAACCTAAGCCTTTTGCTTCGCTATGGCGATGAAATGTTTTACGCAGGCCAAACAAATTTTTTGAGTGCCTTTGCAGATCGATCCCCAAGCCATTGTCTTCAATAGTAAATACGGTTTCACCATCAATAATTTCGCTTGTCAGTTTTATCTCCGGTGTTCTTTTGGGCGATTTATATTTTATGGAATTTGATATTAAATTCATCAAAATGCTTTCCAGGTATATTTTGGGATAAAAAATAGTAGGTGCCTTTGAAAAATCTACAGTAATAATAGCGTTGCTTTCCATTATCTGCCCTATTAAAATATCTTTTACGGCGTTGAATGTTTTTTCAAAGCTTAGTTCCTCCCGTTCTTTGGCGGTATCTTCCTGTATCTTTAAGGTTTCCAAAAGCTCATCCAGCGTAGTATTCAGGTGGGTAATTACGGTTTCAAAATTGCCCCACAGGTCATCTTTATCCTCCTGCGAAACACTTTCCTTATAAAAATGCATCAGCAGGTTTAAATTACTTACCGGCGACCGCAGGTTATGCGAAATAATGTGTGCAAAACTCAATAACTGCTTATTTTGGCCGGTTAGCTTATCTGTTAAAACTTCCAGTTTATCTTTTGCATCCTGCAGATTGTTTTCAATTACCTTTCGGTCGGTTATATCATATATAAACGACATGATATACATTTCCTGTTCATCCTCAAACAATTCTGCCGAAACTATACAATGTTTAAGTATACCATTTTTGCCCCTTAAAGTAACATCATCACCCTTAATATACCCATGGTTATTAAGCGTATTGATCAAATGTTCGCGGTACTCCATTGTAATGGTCGATAATTCTGATGATGTATGGCCAATCATCTCATCATATTCATAACCAAGTATTTTTAAAATTGCCGGGTTAACATCGGCATACTTCCCGTTATCTAATCTGCTTAAAGTTACCCCGGTTGGGTTGGCGTTAAATATTTTCAAAAACCGGTCATTACTCTGTTTTAAGGCCAGGGTGCGCCCTAAAACAATTGTTTCCAGGTTTCGGTTAAGTTGCTGGGTTTCGTTTTCGGCTTCAGTGCGTTTAATATCTAACCGGTTCATCTCTGTTAAGGTGTTCCTTATCAAAAACAGCCCGATGAGCAAAAATGTAATGGTTGATAAGATGACCCCAAATTCGGGGCTTATATAATTTTTGCGTTGCAGCTCAATACTTACATAACCCGCGGCTATTAAAATAATGATCATTCGCGGGAAAAGCTTGCGTGCTATAATATTTCCGATTCCGGTTCCGGTAAAAAGGCTGGTTATTCCAAGGTCATTATTGATTGCCGATGCTGCTGCCGAAAGTAATAATATAGCCGTGGCCGTATGTACAGCCATCGACGAAAAGAAACTAAACTTGAGTGAATAAGGCACCTTAAGCAAATAGCCTGCAATAGATATAAAGGCAATAAGCGTAACCAAATGCAAAAGGTATTGCGCTATTTTACGATAGGTAATACTTTTTGAATCGACACCAAACAGGCTTATTGCTATTAAGCTAAAACAAATTGCGGTTGAGGGCGACATACGGCCCGGGAAAGGTAAGCCTTTAGCTATTGAAGCATAATCGGTTACAAATAATTGGTCGATGCCTGCGTTGTAGTTAAAAACACCTTGTGAGAATGAAACTAAAGCAATGCATCCAAGGCAAACCGTTACTACAAAAAAAATGGCTTTTAGAAAATGGTTGTTATATTTTATTAGCAGCAGAAAAGCTGTACCGCCCAGTATCAAACACAAAGCTGTGTTAAATTTCATGGTAGCATAATTGGGAAAAACGCTTTTTAAAACATCAATGTTCAGCAGCCAGCCCAATATGCCCGATACACCCAATAGCATTACTAATACTCCGGTTAGAGTAAACAGAATTGATGGGCGATCTTGATTTTTGACTCTATTGGGTAGCATGTAACTAAAGTGGCAACGGCTAAGTTATTGATAATAAATACAATATCGTCAATTCAAATAAAAAGATGGCATTAAAACAGGGCGCTTAATAGTATGAATTGTGATAAGCATGTTGTAGGTTTTACCTATTAATATAAGGATTTGTTGTCCGGATATAGTTTAGGTTAGCCTTTAATGCTATTTACGCAAATTTTTGCTTTATAGTTTTATAAATCTAAAAAAGATTATACTTTATTGCATGGCAGACATCAACCTGCCTAAACTTTCACTTTGTGGTTGGCAAAAACATTTACCCCTGCGTTTATAGTATAAAGGGTATCAAAAACATCAATAGTGATACTATTGGCTGATAGATTACTTAAATAAACCCCTTCGGTATTAACCTTAATAGTGATCAACGTATTCCGATAGCCGATATTAAAGGAGTATGATTTCCATTCATCCGGTAAAAACGGATTAAACTTTAAACGACCGTCCTTTACATGCATTCCGGCAAAGCCCTCTACCACGCTCATCCATGTTCCGGCCATGGAGGTGATGTGCAGGCCATCCTCCGTATCATTGTTATAGTCATCCAGGTCGAGCCGGGAGGTACGCAGGTAAAACTTATAGGCATCTTCTTCATAGCCTATTCTGGAGGCTATAATAGCGTGTACGCATGGCGAAAGTGAGCTTTCATGAACGGTCAGCGGCTCATAAAAGTTATAATTGCGTTTTATAGTATCCAGATCAAACTGATCGATGAAAAAGTAAATCCCTTGCAACACATCGGCCTGTTTTATATAGCAGGAGCGTAAGATCCTGTCCCAGCTCCATTTTTGGTTAAGCGGGCGGTCGACCGCAGGTAAGTCCTTTACGGGGATCAGTTCTTTATCTAAAAATCCATCCTGCTGCAAGAAAATATTACGAGTATCATCTTTTGGCAAGTACATATTTTCAATAATATGTTTCCAGTGGGATGTTTCTTCGGCCTCATCAAATTTTAACTTCGCGATCAACTGGTTGTATTTTCCTGCATCGCTACTTTTTACATGGTTAATTGTTTCGATGGCGTATTGCATGCACCAGCAGGCCAGCATACTGGTATACCAGTTGTTGTTAATATTGTTTTCGTATTCGTTAGGGCCGGTTACGCCAAGCATTACAAATTGCTTTTTAGCGTCGCTCCAATTCACACGCTGGCTCCAGAAACGGGCAATGCCTATCAGCACTTCTAAACCATAATCATTCAAATAGTCCGTATCGCCGGTGTAACGCACATAATTAAAAATGGCATAAGCAATAGCCCCATTACGGTGTATCTCTTCAAACGTTATTTCCCATTCGTTATGGCATTCCTCGCCGGTCATGGTAACCATTGGGTATAGGGCAGCGCCATTATTAAAGCCAAGTTTAGCGGCATTTTCAATAGCTTTATCTAATTGCCTGTAACGGTAGATGAGCAAATTTTTAGCAACTTGTTGCGGTGCCGTAGCCAGGTAAAAAGGCACGCAATATGCCTCGGTGTCCCAATACGTCGAACCGCCGTATTTTTCACCGGTAAACCCTTTGGGGCCAATGTTCAGTCTGTCGTCCTTGCCTGTATAGGTTTGGCAAAGCTGAAATATATTAAACCGTATCCCTTGCTGCGCGGCAACATCACCCTCTATTAAAATATCGCTTTCATCCCATTTTGTTTTCCATGCAGCGGCTTGCTCTGCCAGCATCTTATCAAAACCTTTGGCAGCAACCCTCTCAATAACTTTTTTGCAAACTGCTATAAGTTCGCTCCTATCATAATTTTGCGAAGTGACATTAACGGCATATTTATAAATAACCGTTTCCTGCCCTTGTTTGGCTGTTACCGTAAATGCTGTTGCCGCGTACTTATTTTTAAGGATTGGCTTAAACCCGGCATCAACAGCTTTTCCACCCTGTAAAACTGCTACCCGGCTGCCTGTACAAACCTCAAATGCGGTTTTTTTAGTGATCAACTTGAGATAAGTATCCTGTCCCTGACCCTCGTTACTTACATGATCCCAGAATTTTTCATCATAATTTGAGTCCTGATTGGCTATATCGCCATCAATATAAGCGGTAATATTCAGTTCCCCGTCAAAATTAAGCGGGGTTATGGCATATTGAATGGCTCCGGCTTCTTCATCAACTATACTGCAAAAGCGTTTGGCATTAACTGCTACCTGTTTGCCACTGACAAGTTCGGCTGTAAATGAGCGTTGCAGGTACCCTTGGTGCATATTAAGGATGCGCTTAAAACCGGTTACTTTACAAGTATGCAGGTCCAGTTTTTCATCACCTATGTTAATATCAATACCTATCCAGTTGGCGGCATTTAATACTTTTGCAAAATATTCGGGGTAGCCATTCTTCCACCAACCAACCCGTGTTTTATCAGGGTAATAGATACCCGCTATATAATTTCCCTGTAATGTTTCGCCTGTATATATTTCTTCGAAATTGGCGCGTTGGCCCATGTGTCCATTACCAATGCTGAATATGCTTTCTGATATTTTATTAAGGCCGGGATCAAAGCCTTCCTCTATAATATTCCATTCATCTGCTTTAATGTAATTTTTCATAGGTTAATATGCCTTCGAAAATTGTAATAATAGGTTATTTCTTTAATTCCAATACCAAAGTGGTTTTAGCCGGGACATCAATACTTTGAATTGAACTAACAGACGTATTGGTTACCACATTTGTTGCGCTTTTATATCCAGCCATACGCTCATTAAACCTGTCCGTTTTTAATGTTCCTGCTTTATCTTCACCATTGTAAATTATCATTACTGTTTTTGCTGCATCATACCTGAAATAAACATAGATTCCATTTTCAGGGATGTATTGCATCAGTTTTCCGGTTTGCAATGCGGGGGTATTTTTACGATAATTTGCCAGTGTACGTACATAATTAAAAGCCTCGTTCTCTTTATCTGTACGGCCGCTTGCAGTAAATTTATTTTCCTTGTCGCCAGCCCAACCACCAGGGAAATCCGAACGGACCAACCCATCAGGGTTATCAACTCCTGCCATTAGTATTTCATCACCATAATACATTTGCGGTATGCCACGGGTGGTAAGCAACAACGCCATACCAGCTTTATATTTTGTAAAATCTTCGCCTACAACAGAGTAAAAACGGGTCATGTCATGGTTGTCTAAAAACACAACGTTGCGGGTAGCATCCTGATACAAGAAATCCTGCGACAGCACTAAATACAAACGATTTACACCATCTGTCCAGCCATCTTTACCATTAAGCGCTTCGGCAAGCGCATCTTTTACCTGTGAGTCAACAACACCGGGCAATTGTGTATCAAAACCCCGGTTAACGGTATTTCCCTGTGTAAAAAACGCCTGGTTAGCAACCGACCATACCAATGTTTCGCCATAAATTGATAAATGTGGGAATTCAGCTTTTACTTTCCTGGCCCAATCAGCCATATATGCAGGGTCGTTATAAGGGTAAGTATCTAAACGGAACCCGTCAACCCCGGCATATTCCACCCACCAAATGTGGTTTTGGGTCAGGTAATTTTCAACATAAGGGTTGTTCTCATTCATATCGGCCATGCTGGTATCAAACCAGCCATCGAGCATAATTTTACGGTCGATAGCCGAGGCATGAGGGTCCATAACTGCTGCATCCCTGAAATTGGATTTAGTGAATGTGGGCCATTGATGCACCCAACTTTTCATCGGCATATCTTTAATAAAATAATCCTGGGTACCTGAGTGATTGTGGACCAGATCCTTGATCACTTTTAAACCCATCGTGTGGCATTTATCAACAAAGGCTTTATATAATGCATTACTGCCAAAACGCGGGTCGACATAGTAATGATCGGTTACTGCATAGCCATGATAAGAAGCGTGCGGTTGATCATTTGTTATTTCGGGCGTAAGCCAGATAGTAGTAACCCCCAGATCTTTCAGATAATCTAAATGATTCATGATTCCCTGAATATCTCCGCCATGACGGGCATACATCTGGCTGCGGTCAACCTTCATTTCCTTCATTCCGGCGATAGAATCATTTGACGGGTCGCCATTTGAAAAACGGTCAGGCATAATGAGATAGATCAGGTCTTTATCTGTCACCCCTTGCGCGCGATTTGGCGAATGGTTGCGTTCTTTTAGCTCATATTTATAATTTAAACTTGCCGATCCGGATTTTGTAAATGCGATGTTAAAAGCACCTGGCTTTGCCGATGGCGCTATCACCAGGTCTAAAAATAAATAGTTAGGGTTTTCAACTTTATGAACTTGTACCAGCGTAACTCCCGGATAGCTTAATCTAACTGTACGTCCGTTTATTTTATCGCCATGTACAATTAACTGCAGCTTAGGATTATGCATGCCAACCCACCAAAACATCGGCTCAACGCGTTCAAGTGCCGGTATTTGCTGCGCAATAACGCCTCGCGATAGCAACAGGAAAAATACAACTATGGCTAATTTAGTTTTCATAGCAGGATATTAATAGCTTATCGAAATTTTGGCATTATCGTTTTTGATCACCAGGCTTTTTACATTCTGGCCCTCAACCGGGTTTGAATCTCCCTGCGGGTCGAATCTTGAGATTGGATTAATGAATGACATAAACTCATTATTCAAATCAGCTTGTTTACCATTCAATTTTATGGCTGATGATGAGTCAAAACCATGCAGCACCAATTTAATCTGATGGAACTTGGATTCAAGCGACCCTTCTACCTTGTCAAAAGTGATCAGGTTATTTGCTGCATCGTAGCTGATGGCTCTTTTATAGTAAGCGCCATTTTCATAAGCAAAGCTTTCGCCATCATCTTCATAATAAACAAAGCGATTATTTACGTTGCCTTTATAAATGTGAATGAACAGCGTATCGGTAGGTTTTTCAGCGGTTGTTTGCACTAATGACTGCATAGGCACAATGCTGCTTTCCTTTACATAAACCGGCAATTTATGCGCAGTTAGTTCAATAATTTTAGGTTGATTGCCTTGCTGCACCTCATCGCTGTACAGATCATACCATTTACCTGCCGGGAAATATACTTTGCCAAAGCCCACGCCGCTTTCAAACGGTGCTACCATAAAGGCACTACCAAACAGGTATTGGTTCTGGAACTGGGTGTTGTAAATATTTTTATCAAACGTATAGTCAATAGCCAACGAACGCATTACCGGCTGCCCATTTTGCGTAGCCTCATAAAATGTGGAATATAAATAAGGCATTAATTTATAGCGCAGGTTAATATAGTTGCGTGCTATTTCCAATGCCTCTTCGCCGTAGGTCCACGGTTCTGATGAGCGGGTGTTAACCGCGGTATGGTTACGGAAGTAAGGATTGAACGCCCCGATCTGTATCCAGCGTTCATATAAAGGTACACTGGCATTGCCGCTAAAGCCACCAATATCCATACCTGTAAACGGCACGCCACTCAAACCTAAACTGTTTAACAGGCGCACGCCTAATAGCATATGGCTATCTGCAGATACATTGTCACCAGTCCAGATAGCGGTATAGCGTTGCAAGCCTGCATAGCCTGACCGTGTTAACACAAAAGGGCGTTTATTGAATGCAGCCTTAGCGCCTTCATAACTGGCTCGGGCCATGTTCAACCCATAAACGTTATGTGCCTGTAGGTTCGATGCCTTTCTGCCATCATAATCAAACAGCACATTGTCCGGCATTTTTTGGCCCCAGGTTGCTATTTCATTCATATCATTCCAGATGCCGCTTATACCATCTTCACCATATTTTTTGAGTTCGGTACCCCACCAGGTACGTGCCTTAGCGCTGGTAAAATCGGGGAAGTTGCACCAACCGGGCCATACCTCGCCAGTATAGTTGGTGCTATCAGGGTATTTAATAAAAATATTGTCTTTAACTCCCCTGTCATGAACGCCATACCCGGCTTCATCCTTAATGCCCGGATCAACAATCACGGTTAATTTAAAACCCATGCTGTTTAGCTTATCCGTCATCTTTTTAGGGTCAGGAAAGCGGTCTTTATCCCAGGTAAATACTTTATAATGATCCATGTAATGAATATCAAGAGTGATACCATCAGCAGGAATTTTTTTCTCTCTTAATGTTTGGGCTATGCGGAAAACTTCCGCTTCAGGATAATAACTATACCTGTTTTGCTGATAGCCAAGGCTCCATAGCGGCGGCATTTTCATGCGGCCCGTTAGGTTGGTGTATGAAGTAATAATATCGGCTAAATGAGTGTGATAAATGAAATAATAATTCATTTCGCCTCCACGTGCGCCAAATGATGAAAAACGATTATTACTTGCACCAAAATTGAAATCTGTTTGGTAGGTGTTATCTAAAAAAACACCGTAGTTTAAGTTGTGATGAATGCCTATGTAAAAAGGGATAGTTGAATAAATAGGATCAGTATTATTACTGTAACCATAAGCATCCGTATTCCAGTCGGTATAACCGCTTCCGTGGCGGTCAAGTGATCCGGTTTTTTCACCAAGGCCGATGAACCGCTCGTCATCCTGCATTTTTTTGTAGGTAGTAACCGCCTCATTTACCCATGATGTTGTTAAACCGGTTTCATCTTCATTAATTACCCTGCCATCGATAGTATAAAAACTTACTGAAAAAGGTGCTTTCTTAATTACAGCCTTTAATGAATCGGTAGTCAGGTCTATCTCCTGGCTGTTTTGACTGATGTTAACTTTTGTTTTTTGCGGCTGACTGATAACTGCGTATGAAAAATCGGAAGCCAGCTTTTGCTTATCCATCCTAACCCTTATTGTGTTGGGGCTATAAACTGTTATTTGGGCAAAAGCATTATCGGTTGTAATATCTACCTGCTGATCATTTATACTCACATTTACAATGTTACCAACCCCTTTAACCGGGCTGTTTTGAGCAGATGCTATTTGATAAAATGGCAGGAAAAATAGTGCGATATAATAGCTACAAAAATTTAACTTCATTATTGGTAGATCTTATTTTTTAGACAATAAACGTACTATATCAACGGTAAACCTGTTGATCAATTATATAAAATATGTTTTACAGTTGAGTGCTTAAGGGGTTGTCACTATAACTGAGATTATCCTCTGCTCCTAAAGCTTATTAAAACTAACCCGCCAAAAAAGGCGGGTTAGTTTTGTTTATTATACAGTTTTAATAACTGCTATTGCAACTTAAGTGTATAAGTTGTTGTTACCGAAGGGGTAGTGCCAAAAGGAGTGGCAGGCATAACAAAAGTAACATTATAATTGCCCGCGGTGGCAACGCCAATATTAACTCCACTGTTATCAGTTAAAGTAACACCATCAGGTGTAGCCAAAGTGCCCCAGCTAAATGACCATGCATCATCTTGCCTTACTTTAAACCCATTATTAGGTGCAAGCCCCTGGGTCATTGCAACCCCGGTTATTGACCACGTTCCGGTACCGTCATTAATATATTTTAATGGGGTATCTGTACTCCAGGCGCTACCAGGCGTAGTGCTTCCAATTAACGAATAGTAATCTGCAAGCACCGCAGAAATGGTGTTAGTGTTTGTATTAACCGTTATCAGATACTTAGCAGCAGTTGGTACCCAAAGGTTTCCGTCGTTCGTGCCATTGTACACTATAGTAGTATTAGTTTTTCCGTTATCAAAAGTGCCATAAGAATTGGTCCATGACCCTTTAACAGGAACTAATTTGTATTGCAGTGTACCGGTTGAACCTGCATAACCCGTGAAATCAACAATACCTGTATAAATTCCATTACCTGTTGGCGATACCAGGCTATCTTCTTGTGCGCCCGGATTACCCCAGCCTTCATAATCTCCCGGTACATATAAAAATGATATCAGGTTAAATGCCGTAACTGTAAGCGTTTCAACATTTGAGTAAACCGCAGTGGTAGAACTAAGTGAATGCTGAACACGTACATTTACTTGTGTTGGAACACCTGCCGTAATCCCTAATTTTAACATTAATGCATTAAAACTAGAAGTATTATACGATTGAGAATACACATTAAGGCTTAATGCTGCTAATTGTGGATTCTTCCAGTTGTCTCCTGCCACATCAAACTGCAAGGTATTAGTTACTGCGGCCTTAAAGTTATACTGCGGGGCTGTAAAATTGAATGTAATTATAGTGGTGGTGTCGGCAACCTTTGCTTTGATTAGTGCAGGCGTGGTTGTACTTGCAGTTAGCGCACCAGCCTTGCCCCCATTACTTACCACCAGGGCATCGTTCTTTTTACACGATGCCAGCATCAGCAGTGCAACACTGCTGATAGCTAAAAACTTTGTTAAAACTGTTTTCATTTTTTGTTTTTTTAAATTAACACTCTTATTAAAAGGGGTCATTTATATACTTTTCAAATCCGATTATTAATAACCTGGGTTTTGGTGAAGGTTTGGATTAACCGCTCTATCCTGATCTGGTATTGGATATATATTGCGATAGTCGCCAACGCTGGTACCATTTTCCACACCACCTTTTAGCGGCCACAAATAAGTTCCGGTTGTAAAAAGGTTATAACGGATCAAATCTGTACGGCGGAAACCTTCCCAGTATAACTCACGGGCTCTTTCATCCAATATAAACTGAAGTGTTAAGTCATTTGCGGTTATATCGCCTGCGATGCCACCATAAGCACGTTCACGTATTGCGTTAACATATTGAAGCGCTAAAACTGAAGTGCCGCCTGTACCGCCCCTTAATACCGCTTCAGCATAGATCAGGTATTGCTCAGGTAAACGGAATATAGGTTCATCAACATCGGAATAATTTATGTTTGAACCGTTTATACCGCCACTGGTTACATTTCTCCATTTGTTAACAGTATAACCCTGAGCAAAATTGGTAACATCAGTTATAGCCAATGATTGTCCGTTAGTCCAGAATTCGGCACGTGCATCAGGATTACCCCGGTTAGGGAAATGATTTAGGTTGCCCTGTAATGAGGTTATAGTATCAGCCGGGAACAGGTTAACCAAATTACTGGTTACTCTTAAACCATCCCACCCACCTGAAACACCATACAGTGATGATGGCATTGTGCCACCAACCGGTGCGTGGGTCATAAAGGTAGTACCGCCATAACCTTGTATAGTACTTCCGTCATACTCTATTGAAAAAATATTTTCGCTAGTATTCAGGTTGTTATCCGCAAGGAAAAGATTGTCATATTTAGGGATCAATGAATAACCGGCACCGATAACTTTTGATGAATAAGTAATTGCATCAGTATATCTTGCTGTGCCTGTATATACCTGGGCATTTAAATATATACGAGCCAATAATGCCCAAACTGCAGCTTCGTCTGCACGACCGTATTGATTTTTCATCGGTGCTGCCATTAGCGGATCTATCGCTTTAAGCTCACTTTCAACATAAGTAAATAAAGCTGCGCGTGTAGTTTGCGGAGGAAGAGATGAACCTACAGCGGTTGCATCAGTAGCAAATGGTGGCTGGGCAAACAAATCCATTAAGTTTGCATATTGGTACGCTCTTAAAAAACGTGCTTCTGCTACGTATTGACCAATAGTTGTGGCATCAGCTCCTGTAATACCTTTACTTGATAATGTAGCAGGGGCAGACTGACGTATAAAATCATTACACAAGGTGATCTGATATAAGCAGCGCTCATACAAACCTAAAAGGATAACGTTTGATGATGTCCAGTTCATATTGTGAAAGTCGGGTACGCCCGGGTCACCCCATGCCAATACAGCCTCATCAGTAGGCAATTCCTGTGCATAAAAATACAAACGGAAAAAGTCTGATGTACCTTCATCAATACCTTGTATATCCGGCGAGCCGGCTGGCCCCTGGTTACCGGTAAGGGCAAAGGCACCGTAAACCTTAGCCATAGCCTGTGTATAGCCCGAAAATGTACTATACACCTGCTCCGAAGTAACTTCGTAATTAGGTGTAAGAATCTTATTCTTATCACATGATATCAAGCTGCCGGTTAATATTAAACCGGTAACTAATAACATTTTAATTGAATTTTTTTTCATTATTAAATGCTTTTATAGTAATTAATCTGCTATTTATTTTAAACTCAAATTCAATCCTAAAACATACGTTCTCGGCCTTGGATAAAAGTTATTATCTACCCCTGCAACGCCACTCGTGCCTGTGTAAGAAATTTCAGGATCCACGCCTTTATAATCAGTAATTATAAATACATTTTGCACATTGGCACTAATTCTCAGGTCGCCGGTACCTTTAAATATCTTCCCAAAGTTATAACCAATATGTGCATTATCCATTCTCAGGAACGATCCGTTTTGAATATAATAGTCAGATAATAAATCATTGCTTCCGTTTCCTGTAAGCCCGCTTACTAACACATCTGATGATCCGTTATTAAGGTTACCGATCGGGTTAAGGATATTACGTTCTGTACCGGTAGCTGAGGCAACGTTATTGTATACATAGTTGCCTAAATTAGCACGTAATACAGTGCCTATGCTCCATTTTTCATACCTGAAATCAGAGCTGAAACCAAAAATTTGTTTCGGATCAGGGCTATGATCAATATAGCGATCGGCACTGCTTATTTGGCCATCGCCGTTCCTGTCTACAAATACACCATCAATAGGTTTTCCGTTACTACCGTATACCTGCTGATAAACACTAAACGAATTTCGGGCATAGCCTACTTCGTCAACATTTACATAATTACCTGTACCGCCTGAAATACCTGTCAAGTCTGCTACAGAAGTTAAACTGGTTATTTTATTATGGTTGAACGAAACATTGAAGTTGGCTGTCCACCCCATTGTCTTGGTATCAATTATATCACCAGTGACACTAAACTCCAAGCCATTATTTTCCATATTACCCACATTACCAACTATTTGGTTGCCAAAATTAGTTAAGGCAGGTTGGCCAATTGTTGCCAGCAGGTTTTTTGTTTTATTGTAATAATAATCAATTTTACCTGATATACGATCGTTCATGAAACCGTAATCCAAACCAAGATCGGTTGCATCAGTAGTTTCCCATGTACGGCCAGGGTAATATGCTCCCGGGCGGTATAATTGATAATTGGTACCGCCAAACGCATATTGCGCAGTACTGGTACTTAAACTATACTGTGATAAGTAATCATAATTACCAATACCTTCCTGGTTACCTGTAACACCATATTCTGCACGTAGTTTAAGGGTTGAAATGGTTGTGTTACCTTTAAGAAAATCTTCATTATTAATTTTCCATGCCAATGCTGCAGACGGGAAAGTACCTGTACGGGTAGCAGGAGCAAATTTTGTTGACTCGTCACTCCGAACAGAAGCGGTTAAATAATATTTTTCATCATAGTTATAATTAAACCTACCGTAAAATGAGGTCATTATAAATTCATTGATCAAATACTCATAATTGTTATAATTGTTAATTGCATTTTGATTGATTATTCCATTAGTGAATTTTGTGGTAGAGTACAGTGTCGTACCATTGCTAATAAAAGGGAACAACCCGTTTGAAGCTGTATTTTTAAAGTCCTGTATGGAATAGCCTGCAACTGCATCAAAATGGCTTTTAATACTTTTCACATCTTTGCTGTAGCTCAAATAACCTTCGAATAGTTTATTTTGCAACTCTTGATTATACGGAGTGTAAGCGCCACTATATAACGGGCCACCAGATACTGCTGAAGATGTTAAGTAATTAGATGCCGCATTATCAGGAATAGTGGTACTACCATTACCCTTTGATTCATCGTAACCTAAATTCACATTAGCATGCAAATCAGGGAAGAAATGGAGTTTATAATCAAGGTTTAAACTTGCAATACCTCTGTAAACCGTACTAATGTCATTGGTTTGTTCCAACAAAGCAACCGGGTTTCCTGGTGTATTTAGTTTAAGGCCGTTTGCCGAACTTGGGTCTGTCCATTGCCAGTAACCGCCATAAGGCGCATATAATGAACTGCTTGATTTAACCGGTTCTGTAGGATCAAAGGTTGCAGCATCGCCAATAATTCCATTTTGATTATTAGCAAACCTATTGTTTGTTTGTGCGCCAATAAAATTAAAACTAACCTTTAAGTGGTTAGTAAAGAAACTTGGGCTCAAATTTAAATTGGTTGAATAACGCTGCATACTGGTAGTTTTTAATATACCGTTTTCATCATCATAACCCACAGATATGCGGTAAGGTAATATACCCGTTGTACCGGAAAAGCTTAAATTATTATTAGTGCTATAAGCTGTCTGATAAATTTCTTTTTGCCAATCGGTATTAGCAGTTCCTAACTGTGCTATTTGTGCGCTGTCGCCGTTTGCCTTTACATAATTGCGAAATTGGCTAGCCGAAAGTACCGGAGCTTCCTTAGGCATAGTACCTATCGAAAATTGTGTACTAAAATTAATAACCGGTTTACCTGACTGGCCTTTTTTGGTGGTGTAAATAATTACACCATTTGATGCCCTGTTACCATAAATAGCAGATGCTGATGGGCCCTTTAATATAGAAACTGAAGCTATATCATTCGGATTGATCAGATCCTGCGGATTAGCCGCGCCACTAATAGCATCCGGACTTAATGGTATACCATCAATAACAATAAGTGGGTCATTACCACCATTAATAGATGCACCGCCGCGAATAGTTATGGTGCTTCCTGCTCCCGGCGCACCACTGTTTGAAGTAATAGAAACACCGGCAACTTTACCCTGGATCAGTTGTTCAGGGGTTGAAATTGCACCCTGGTTAAAATCCTTTTCTGATACACTTGCAACTGAACCTGTGATGTCTTGTTTTCTTTCGGTACCGTAGCCAATTACTACAACCTCATTCAAACTTCTTGAGTTTGGTACCAGGTTAAAATTTACGGTAACGTTCCCGGAAACATTCACGGGTTTTGTAATTGTAAGGTAACCAACAAAGGTAACCTGGATTGTGGTTGCACCACTTGGCACACCTGTTAAGTGGAAGTTACCATTAACATCGGTGCCTGTACTTTTCTGTGTTCCTGCTATTGAAACTGTTGCTCCCGGTAATGGTTGGTTGGTCTCATCAACAACCTTACCGCTTACACTGCCTGATTGTGCCAATGCAGTAGCAGCAGAAAATGCAAAAAACAGAAGGAATACATACTTGAGTAAGTAAGTCTTTTTCATTAATTTTTGGTTTTAGTTTAAAAACTGGTTAATAGAATGTACTTGATGTACAATTGTAAATGTAATTCTAAGCTTATTATTTGCAAACTCCCAAATCAATAAGTTATTAACATTTTAGGCTATTCAGAAAGTTTGGCCTATCCCGAGAGAAAGCACAAAATAATGTATTTTTAACATTTATTAAAAAATTGATAATCAATTATTTACAAAAAAAACTGGCTCGCTAAATCGAGTTTGCAAAAATTTTAGTTTATTTTAATGAATTCCGGGAATGTTCCCGTTTGTTAATAACTTTGTTAATAACTTTGGGTTTTGGCAAAAACAATTCTTCCCAAAAATGCCAAATTGGTAATTAGCTTATTATTCATGCACAGAAAATTTCATTATTCGCAATTATGGCGGGTTTCCCAAACAGGCTTATAAAGTTGAGCTGCGGGTTATAATTTTCGAAGCCAGAACTACCTGGTCATTAACCGGGTTGTCCTGTTCAAGCATTTTAAACAAGAGCCTTGCAGCCTGTACGCCCATATCATAAGCGGGCTGAGTGATAGTTGATAAGGCCGGATTTAGCAGGGATGCAATTTCAAGGCTGGAAAAACTAATGATCTTTACCTGCCCGGGTATAGCTATCTTAAGATCATGGCAAACAGAATATGCCGCAAATGCCAAACGCTCAACCGAAGCGAATATGCCATCAATTGTCGCCGTTTTAAATTCGTTGGCTATTATGCTATAGTTCTTACTGTCGTCATTCGTGCAATCAATGATCAACTCATCCCTAAAAGGCACTCCGGCATGTTTTAACGCATCCAGATAACCTTGCATACGCATTTTACCAATTGAAAGCTGTTTGTTTGTTACCAAAAAGGCAATGTTTTTACAACCTGCATCAATCAGGTGCATGGTGGCCTCAAAACTGATACCGTAGTCATTCGTAATAACCTTAGCCGTATGAATATCATCATAAACCCTGTCAAAAAACACCAGTGGGATGCGTTTTTCCTGTAGCTTTTTCATGTAACTATGGTCATTGGCTTCGCCTGATACCGACATGATAATGCCATCGGCCCTGCCATTGTAAAGATCATTTACATAAGCAACTTCGCTTTCAAAATTATCGGCAGTAAGGTAAATGAGCAGGTGATAACCTTTTTCGCTGGCCACGGTTTCAATGCCATCAATAGCTTGCGAAAAAAAGTTGTTGGCTATTTGAGGAACTATAATAGCGATGTTCTTGCTCTTTTGCGCCCTTAAATTACTGGCGTGGTGATTGGGCTGATAGTTGAGTTCTTTGGCAACTTTTAATATCCGCTCCTTGGTTTCAATATTAATATCACTATGCCCCATAAATGCCCTTGAAACAGTAGATTTGGACAAGTTAAGCTTAAGCGCAAGTTCCTTAATATTAATATTAGCCATTATTGCTTTATTGCCATTTCATTAAAAATACCCTGGCAAATACCCCCTATTGGGTGGTAAATATAGTAATTATCTAATATTATGAATATTTATAACGCAAAAGTAAAACAATATAATTAACTGTAATTTAGACACTTGTATCGTTCCCGGTACATAAATAAGTTAAGTGGGTTGATAATGAATAAATTACCGAAATCTTTAGTTAGGATTGGGTGCTTTTTTATTAAAAAAAACATTTAGAATTATTATCTTCAAAGCTTCTTCAGAATTTAACCGTGAAATGCACCTGAAAAAATTATCCATAATTATTCCCGCCTTTAATGAGGCTCGCACCATTCATTTAATACTCGATAAAGTAAAAGCCGTTACTTTAATTAATGATATCACAAAAGAAGTGATCATTATAAACGATCACTCAACCGATGATACAGAACTTGCTATCACAAATTATATTGCAGCCAATACCGGGTTAGATATAAAATACCTTAAGCACAATATAAATAAAGGCAAAGGCGCAGCCCTGCATACCGGCATACAAAATGCTACCGGTGAATACCTGATAATACAAGATGCCGACCTGGAATATGACCCTGAAGAATATAACGACTTGCTTAAACCTATTGTAAAAGGTTTTGCTGATGTTGTTTTCGGATCAAGGTTTATGGGTGGCAATCCGCACAGGGTTTTATTCTTTTGGCATACCATTGGTAATAAATTTTTAACTACCCTGTCAAATATGTACAGTAACCTGAACCTGACAGACATGGAAACCTGCTACAAATTGTTTGATACAAAAATGATCCAGGCGCTGCCGCTGCGGGAAAATAGATTTGGGTTTGAGCCTGAAGTCACCGCAAAAATATCGCAGGTACCCAATGTTCGGATATATGAAGTTGGCATCTCCTACTATGGCCGGACCTATGCCGAAGGAAAAAAAATAGGTTGGCGCGATGGTTTAAGAGCTATTTATTGCATACTAAAATATGGCTTGTTTAAAATCAAATAAAATATCTTCTTTATATTGCTTAATACCCCGTTAGCTTTACTGTACTATTGTAATTATATTTAATCATAATCATTAAGCATGAACCAGGTTTGTTTAGTTGAAGATGAACAAAAAGTTGCCGCATTTATTTGCAAGGGGCTTGAAGAACATGGCTATAAAATTAAAACGGCGAAAAATGGCGAAGAAGCCCTGTCATTAATAGCATCTAATGATTTTGACCTATTGATACTGGATATTATGCTGCCTGATATAAACGGTATTGAATTGTGCCGCCAGATAAGGTTAACCAACACACAAACCCCAATTTTAATACTCAGCGCACTCGAGCAGGTGCAAAATAAAGTAGCCGGACTAAAGGCCGGGGCCGATGATTACCTGATCAAACCCTTCCATTTCAGCGAATTGCTTGCGCGGATAGAAGCACTGTTAAGGCGACAAAAGATTGTACCAAAAGAAGACCATACGCTGATATTTGACGATCTGAAATTGGATACCTGGAGCAACGTAGCAGAAAGAGCGGGCAGCCAGATCACCTTAACAGCTAAAGAATATACTCTGCTTGAGCTGTTTATGCGTAACCCCAACAAAATACTTTCAAGAGAATACATTGCCGAAAAGGTATGGGGGATAGATTTTGATACCGGAACTAATTTTATTGATGTGTATGTAAACTATCTGCGTAAAAAAATTGAAAAAGGGTTTTCAAAAAAGCTGATCCACACCGTAATTGGCATGGGCTACACTTTAAGGAATGACCGATAAACAATGAAAATAAAGAACCGGCTTTCGCTCTACTTTACGGCTATCAGCACCTTTGTTTTGCTGATAGTGGAGATAGTTATATGCATAACCGTTAACTCTATTATCAAATCCAATTTTTACGACCATTTAATGGATAGAGCCACCGTTGCAGCACAGGTATATCTTGAAGCCGACGAGATCTCGGCCGATTCATTAAACCATGTGCGCGAACGTTACTTGCAACGACTGCCTAATGAGGTTGTTCGTTTTTATGATGAAAAAAATGCGGCCTCATTTATAAAAGACAAAAGCCGCTATTGGCCAAGCTCCGTTATAAACCAGGTGCGCAAGTTTAAAACACTGCAATTTTCAGAAGGCAACCGCCAAACCGTAGGCATTTATTATAATGACAATCAGGGAAATTTTGTGATCCTCGTTTCGGCGATAGACCACGCAGGATACAAACGCTTGAATGACCTTTTTGAAGCGCTGGCCATATTGCTGCTCTGTGTTTCAATCGCACAATTTACAGCAAGCCGGTGGTTTGCCCAAAAAACACTGGAGCCTATTGATAAGGTAATCAAACAAATGCAGCTGGTGAGGGCCGGTAACCTTAGTTTACGCGTTGACGAAGGCAATGGCAAAGATGAGATAAGCGCACTTGCCTATAACTTTAACCGCTTACTTGAACACCTTGAAAACGCTTTTGAGTTACAGGAAACATTTGTTATAAATGCATCGCATGAGTTAAGGACACCGATAACCAGTATTATTGGCGAAATTGAGATCGCGCTGAACAAACTACGTACCACCGACGAATATGAGCATGTATTAGCATCGATATTAGCAGATGCAGAACGCTTAAAAGAGACTATCACCAGCCTGCTTGAACTTGCGCACGTTGATATGAACTATACCCATCCGGCATTTAAACCCATTGCTATGGATGAACTGGTATGGGAGCTTAATGATTATTGGGCAACCCGCATTGGCAAGGGTATGTTTGTTGTAAACGTTCAGCATTTACCCGAAGACCATGATAAATTGCTGATACCGGCTAATAAACAATTGCTAACTATTGCATTCAATAATATTATTGGCAACGCGTTCAAGTTTTCTGAAAACAAGCGTGTGCAATGCGATCTGTATGCCGATGAAGACCGTATTACCATTACCATATCCGATCAGGGTGTTGGCATTCCCGCCGAGGATCTGAAAAAAGTTTTTGAATCCTTTTATCGCGGCACCAATGTTAAAGGCTATTTGGGTAATGGCATTGGCTTATATGTCACCAATAAAATTATCATGCTTTTTAATGGTGTTATCAGCATAAATTCAGAAACAGGGCGCGGAACCGACATAAATGTTACTTTCACACGCCAATTCTAATCCCGTTCTAATCTCGCTTTAATACGCCTCTAATATTGCCCTAATACCTTTGCGCAAACAAATAAATTATGTATTCAAAATTTGTTGGCGCTTTGTTATTCGTATCGGTATGGTGTATGGCTTTTGCATTTTCTGCAAAGGCACAGACAATCAATGGCGATACGCTGAATATTACAATTAAGCAAGCCGAAGATCAATTTCTGAAAAATAACCTGAGCCTGATTGTACAACGTTATAATATTGACAATGCCAGTGCGCAGGTAATTACCGCCAAATTATTCAACAATCCCGATTTCAATTTTTCGAACGGTATTTATGCCAAGGATGTTAGCGAAGGTCCTGCTTATAAAGAGCAGTCGTTTGGCATTTCACAACTTTTTACAACCGCAGGTAAACGCAACAAAAATATCCAGTTGGCTAAGTTGGGGGTTGAGCAGTCAAAATATCAATTTTTTGATCTGCTCAGAACTTTGAAATTTACCCTTAGAAGCGATTTTTATAACATCTACTTCCAGGAGCAATCGGCTAAGGTTTATAATGAAGAGATCAGCTCATTAGCAAAAACGCTCACACTGTTTAAACAGCAATATTCAAAAGGCAACATTGCTGAAAAAGAAGTATTGCGTATACAATCACAGCTTTACTCCTTACAGGCAGAATACAACGGCCTGCAAACCAGCATTGATACTACACAAAGTGAGCTTAAGCTACTTATAAAAGCTGCGCCAAATGTTTATGTAAATCCACAGGTTAATTATGATCTGGATGGTAAAGAGATCGTATCAAATGTGCCGTACCAAAAAATGTTGGATTCCGCTTATGTCAATCGTTATGATCTGAGGCTGGCAAAAGCATCGGTTGATTACAATAACGTAAACCTTCAATTACAAAAGGCAACCGCAGTGCCTGACATTTCGCTGTCGCTTAATTATGATAAACTGGGTGCTTATGGTAATAACTACCTGGGCGGGGGCATAGAATTTAACCTTCCATTTTTCAACCGTAACCAGGGCGGCATTAAACAGGCGCGTATTGCTATAGATCAAAGCAAAGTGAAGTTCCAAAGTCAGCAGGATATTGTAGAAAGTGATGTGAACACCAATTACAAAAATGCGTTAAGACTCGAAAACTTGTATAATAGTTTCGATCCATCGTTCAAGCAAAACTTCACACACTTAATACAAGAGGTTTTCATCAACTACCAAAAAAGGAACATCAGCTTGCTTGAATTCCTTGATTTTTATGATTCATACAAAACAAACACTATACAATTAAACAACTTGCAATTAAGCAGGGTTATTTCGCTCGAACAATTGAATTACGTAACCGGTACACCTTTTTTCAATCAACAATAATGCGCCATACTTATAAAATATTACCTATAGCATTGGCTTTTTGCACAGCAGGGCTTACAATGCAAAGCTGCCACCATTCCGACGATGCACAGGAGCAAAAAGACACTAAATTTCAGGTGACAGACACCCTGTTGAACAGCCTTTTGATCGATACCGTAAAGGATGCCGATGCCCTTTCGGAACTTACCCTCACAGGCAGCATTGCGCCTGATGAAAATAAGATGGTAAAAGTGTTCCCTATGGTGAGTGGCGTAGCCGAGGATGTGCATGTACAACTAGGCGACGTAGTGCAAAAAGGCCAGACACTGGCTATTATGCGTAGCGCTGAGATGGCAGGCTATACTAAGGATTATGTATCGGCACAGGCTGACGTAAGAAGCACAAAACGCACTTACGAAACAACGCAGGATTTATATAAAGGTGGCCTTGCCTCACAAAAAGATCTGGAAGAGGCACAATCTGATTATCAAAAAGCTGTTGCCGAAAACAATCGTGCCAGTGCGGTAACCGAGATTAACAAAAGCAACGGACAGGGATATGAGATCAAAGCGCCAATCTCTGGCTTTGTAGTTGAAAAAAACCTGACCGACAATACACAGGTAAGGGCTGATAACAGCCAAAACCTGTTTACCATAGCTGATCTTTCAGATGTATATGTGCTGATCAATGTTTATGAGTCAGACATTGCCAATGTTAAAGTTGGCGACCCGGTGAAAATCACTACCCTATCATACCCTGATAAAGTATTTGACGGAAAGATCGAAAGGATCGACAACATGCTTGATCCGGATAGTAAGGTGATGCACGCAAGGGTAAAGATTGCGAACCCTGGCAATATTCTTAAGCCCGATATGTTTGCCAATGTGCAAATAAAGGCTACATCGGGTACAGACATGCCGTTTGTTAATACCAATACTATAATTTTTGATAATGATAAAGATTATGTTTTGGTGGTTGATGGCAAGGCGCACGTACGCATTCAGCCGGTTACTGTAGCAAAAAAGGTTGAGGATCGCGCTTATATCAGCAATGGTATAAAACCCGGTGACCGCATCATAGCCTCAAGGCAGGTATACCTGTATGAATCACTTAAAGACTAAATGTGAGGTTGGATTCCGGGATTAAAACTTCGGGATCAAACACATCACCATATAATAAATAAAATAATAAATCCGAATTCGAACATTCGACATCCGAAATAAAACATGAATCGATTTATAAATGCGGTACTTTCTTTTGCATTAAAAAACAGGTTTTTTATATTCTTTGTTACGGCACTACTTGCCGTAGCAGGCTATCTTAGCTTTAAAAACCTGAGCATTGATGCATTTCCGGATGTTACCAATACTGATGTTACCATTATTACCCAATGGCCCGGACGAAGCGCTGAAGAAGTAGAAAAATTTGTTACCCGCCCTATCGAGATCGCTATGAACCCGGTAGAAAAGAAAACGAGCATACGCTCGTCATCACTTTTTGGGCTTTCAGTAGTAAAAATAACTTTTGATGATGATATAGATTATGCATTTGCCCGTTTACAGGTGAACAACCATATTGGCGATGCTGATCTTCCTGATGGCACCAACCAGGATATTGAGCCTCCCTATGGCCCAACCGGTGAGATCTACCGCTTTACTTTAACCAGCAACCGTAAATCAATCCGCGAGCTGACCACTATCGAAAACTGGGTGGTTGAGCGAGAGATCCGTTCGGTACCCGGCGTTGCCGATATTAACAGCTTTGGCGGCGAGGTAAAAACTTACCAAATAACTGTTGACCCTAAAAAAGCGGTGCAATACAATGTTACACCTCTGCAAATTTACGATGCCGTATCAAAAAGCAACGTTAACGTAGGCGGCGACATTATTGAGCAAAGCGGGCAAGCTTATGTGGTAAGAGGTATTGGCTTACTAAATAATATTAGTGAGATAAAAAACATTGTAATTAACAATATTAAAGGTACCCCTATTTATGTAAAAACAATTGGCGAGGTTACGGAATCGGCCCTGCCACGGCTTGGGCAGGTTGGCCGCGATAAAGACCCCGATGTTGTTGAAGGTATTGTGGTAATGCGCAAGGGCGAAAACCCAAGTGTGGTAATTGCTGCATTAAAGCAAAAGATAAGCGACCTGAACAACAAGATATTACCCGATGATGTAAAGTTAAAAACGTTTTATGACCGCGATGACCTGGTGAGCTTTGCCACAGGCACCGTACTGCATAATATGTTCGAGGGCATCATTTTCGTAACGGTGATCGTATTCCTGTTCATGGCTGATTGGCGTACAACGCTTATCGTAGCGCTCATTATTCCGCTGGCTCTGCTATTTGCCTTTGTTTGTTTGAAGATGAAGGGCATGGCGGCCAATTTATTATCGATGGGGGCGATTGACTTCGGTATAATCATCGATGGAGCAGTTGTGATGGTCGAGGGGATATTTGTGGTGCTTGACCATCGTGCCAAAGAGGTGGGCATGGAGAACTACAACAAACTAAGTAAGCTCGGGATGATCAAGCAAGCCTGTTTGGTAAACGGCAAGGGTATATTCTTTGCCAAGCTGATCATCATTACTGGGTTACTTCCAATTTTCAGTTTCCAGAAAGTGGAGGGTAAAATGTTCTCGCCATTAGCCTGGACATTGGGTTTTGCCCTGTTGGGTGCGCTTATATTCACCTTTACCCTGGTACCGGTAATGGCCAGTGTTTTACTGAATAAAAATGTAAAAGAGAAGCACAATGTTTTTGTGGATTTTGTAACCCGAAATTCCATGAAATTCTATAATTTCTGCTTCAAAAGCCGAAAAATTGTTTTCCCCGTTGCTATTATAGCATTGGTAATAAGCCTGGGATGCTTTAGCTTTTTAGGTACAGAGTTTTTACCTGAACTGAATGAAGGTGCTATCTATGTGAGGGCAACGGGTCCGCTCAGTACTTCGCTGGGTGAATCTGTTAAGCTGGCAAACGAGATGCGCAGTATATTCCTGAGTTTTGATGAGGTAAAACAAGTAATGTCGCAAACCGGCCGTCCGAATGACGGAACAGATGCTACCGGCTTTTATAATATCGAATTCCATGTGGATATCTATCCGCAGGATCAATGGAAACGCAAGGAAACTAAAGAAGAACTGATCCAGCGCATGCAGGAAAAATTGAAGTTTTTCCCGGGTATCGATCTCAACTTCTCGCAGCCAATTTCTGATAACGTGGAAGAAGCAGTGTCAGGTGTAAAAGGCTCCATCGTCGTGAAAATGTTTGGCGATGATTATAAGTACATCGAAAGCCAGGAAGTACGCATAGATTCCATTTTAAAAGGCATAAACGGCATTACCGATCTGGGCATATTGCGCAATATGGGTCAGCCTGAATTACAGATAGATCTTGACCAGGAAAAAATGGCTCAATATGGTGTTGTTGCAGCTGACGCAAACGCGGTTATTGAAATGGCCATCGGCGGTAAAGCTGCCACACAAATTTATGAAGGCGAACGTAAATTCGATCTGAGGATACGTTACCCTGAAGACTTCAGGAATAACGAAGCCTCCATAGGCGATTTACGTGTACCAACCCTAAGCGGTAATAATGTTCCGCTGCGCGAAATTGCCAGCATCAAGAAAATAACCGGTGTAAGTATTATTTATAGAGATGATAATCAGCGTTATGGTGCTATTAAATTTTCTATCCGTGGCCGTGATATGGGCAGCACCATTAAGGAAGCGCAGGATAAGGTTAACGCAGCCATCAAGCTGCCAAAAGCCTACCATTTGGAATGGGCCGGTGACTTTGAAAATCAGCAGCGTGCCACCAAAAGGCTGGCGCAGGTTGTACCTATCAGCTTGCTTATCATCTTCTTTATATTATTTATCCTGTTCGGCACATTCAGAGATTCACTCCTAGTGCTTAATAACGTACCGTTCGCTATTATGGGTGGTATACTGGCCTTATTGATCACCGGGGTAAACTTCAATATTTCGGCGGGGATAGGCTTTATAGCGCTGTTTGGTATCTGCGTACAAAACGGGGTTATTTTAATAACACGCTTTAAAAGCAACATTAAAGAGTTAAAACAACATGCAACCTGGAAATCATTCCCGGATGCGTTAAGGGCCGGCGTTGAAGACCGCCTCCGCCCTATAGTAATGACAGCCATGATGGCGGCCATAGGCTTGATGCCTGCGGCAATGTCGCACGGTATTGGCTCCGAAGCCTCAAAACCACTGGCTATTGTAGTTATAGGCGGTTTAATAACCAATACCATCTTCAATCTGTTCATCTTCCCTATTGCCTTTTACTGGACCTACCGTAAAAGAGTAGAAAGCGGCGAAGTAGGCAGAATTTAATTCCTCCCGACTAATACCCCTAATTTTATATTGTTGATGGCGGTGCAGCTTAAAGCTGCACCTGCCGGAGACAAGTTTTCGGAGACAAATCTTCTTGCGTCATTGAGGTACGAAGCAATCTTTACGGAAGCATGTCATTATACGCAAATCTTTCTATCGGCTCTGTATAGCTTAGAGATTGCTTCGTACCTCAATGACGATGGGAGATAAAAGATGATTTTCTCATCATTTTTTAACACAATTCCAAAAAATAAATGTTCAAGTATTTTATTTAAATTGTTTTGATGAAAAAATTCTTGCTTATAACCCTGCTTTTCCCATTGTTCTGTAGTGCCCAATCCGTACAAACTTTAGATATCAAGAATGGGTTTTTACAATTCCATTTGGGCGATAGCCTTTCTTTATATAAAAACTACATTTACGTAGCTAATACAAAGCATCCTGATGAAAATGAAGTGAAATCAAAGGCCCTCACACTGGGTAAATATCTTGATAAGGTAACCCTTGTAAGTAAAAATGGTATAGTAACCGAAATTGATATAATGATACGCGAAGAAGCAAGCGAAGAATTTATTGATAAGTTATTGCTAAACGCTTACGGTAACGGGTATGAGCTTCCTAATGATGATAAAGACGAACCGGGAACGCATCTTGTTTGCACCACATGGACGGGGCAGCGAGTGACAGCAATGCTTATTCAAACCAACCTTAACCGAATGGTGAATAGTCATCTTACCCGGGCGCGTTTACAATCCCTTGTATTCACTAAAACCAGTGATGTTAGTATTAACGGGGCTTTACCTGTCGATTTTCCGCTTTAACAGAATAATCAGTTTTATGATACGGTTATCTCGCCGCGCAGGTCGGTTTCCAGATACTCTTTAATTAGCAGAGGATCGTCAAGCTGGCCCAGCAGGTACATCATTTTGGTAACTGCAGATTCGTAGGTCATGTCATAACCGTTGGCTACGCCTATATCTTTTAATTGCTTGCTGGTTTCGTAACGGCCCAGTTCAACAGTACCTACTTTACATTGCGATATATCCAATATTACCTTACCGCCGTCAATTGCATTTTTAAGCAGGTCTATGAACCATTGTTCGGTGGTAGTGTTTCCCGCGCCAAATGTTTCCATCACAATACCGCGCACATCGGCAGTTAAAATAGTTTCAACTACTTTGGGGCTTATGCCTGGGTAAAGTTTAAGTACGGCAACGTCACTCACCAGGTTTTTGTGTACGATCATCGGGCTGTCGGCAGGTTGCCTTATATCATTTGCGCTAAAGCGCAGGTGAACACCCGATTCAGCCAGGATCGGGTAGTTTGGAGAACGGAAAGCCTCGAATTTTGAGGAGTTATATTTAAATGAGCGATTACCTCTGAATAATTTATAATCAAAGTAGATACAAACCTCGGGCACCCGGGCGCGGTCATTCTTTTTGGCATTGGCAATTTCAATGGCCGTCATCAGGTTTTCCTTTGCATCGGTACGGATAGCGCTTATCGGTAATTGCGAGCCGGTAAATATTACCGGTTTGGCCAGATTCTCCAGCATAAAGCTTATAGCTGATGCTGTGAACGACATGGTATCCGAACCATGTAATATTACAAAGCCATCAACCGTATCATAATTTTTTTCAATTAAGCCTGCCAACTCGCTCCATATCTCAGGATTCATGTTTGATGAATCTATGATCTTATCAAACGAGTGCACTTTGATCTTGCAGTTCAAGCGGTCAAGTTCAGGTACATTATCCATAATTTGTTCAAAATTTATGGGTTTGAGCACCTTTGTTGCAGGGTCGCTCATCATACCTATTGTGCCACCGGTATAGATGATAAGTATCTGGCTCATGAATTATATAGTGTGCTAAATGTCAAAATCTGTTAATTTATACGCCAAACACTTGTCTCGAGTTTTCCGTAGTGATTTCGGCAATGGCTTCAATCGGTTTTTGGTACAGCTCCGCCACCTTTTGGGCAACATATATTAAGTATGAACTTTCATTAGGTTTACCCCGGTACGGAACAGGTGTAAGGTACGGAGAATCCGTTTCTAAAACGATATGCTTTAGATCAATTTCAGGTAAAATTTTGTCTAATCCCGCATTTTTATAGGTAACAATGCCGCCAATGCCCAAATAAAAACCCAGTTCTGTTACTTTTTCGGCTTGTTCAAGCGTGCCGCCAAAGCAATGGAATATGCCGCGAAGGTCGTTATCATACTCCTGCTGCAACACTTCATATACCTCGTTAAAAGCATCACGACAATGAATAACTATCGGCAGTTTTAATGATTTTGCCCAGGCTATCTGCTTCTTAAATGCCTTTACCTGTCCATCTAAAAAGGTTTTGTCCCAGTAAAGGTCAATGCCTATTTCGCCTATGGCATATATTTTATGGCTGCCTAATGAGTTGCTTATTGCGCTTAATTCTTGCTCCCAATCCGCTTTTACCGAACACGGGTGCAGGCCAAGCATCGGGAAACAATTTTCGGGGTAAGCGGCAGCCAGATCAAAAACCTGGGGCACCGAGGCAGCATCAACATTAGGTAAAAATAAGCGATGGATACTGTTATCAAAACAGCGGTGCATCAGCTCAGCCCGTTTTATATCATCAGTTTCATAATACAAATGGGTGTGGGTATCGGTGAGGAGCATGCTGCAAAATTAAAAAAAGATGGTATAAAACAGCAAAACACCTGTATTTACCTATCACTTATAATTAACTTTATTTTGTGATATTCGTGGTGCGGTGAAAACACCGACCACAGGCATAAAAATTTTATTTCAGTTGTAAACTGTAGCCATGCACAACCACGAGCTGCAAGCTCGCGAGAGCGGGATATCGGGAAAACTTTGCAGATCAATTTAAATCAGCATTTGGACGAATTTCAAATTGGACTCCAGGCGTGACTAGTCATTAATTATATATATGGACATGAGATCTTTATTCATCATTCTATTATTTGTATGTGTAGGTTGCAGTACAAATAGCCAAAATAAAAAAAATGATTCGATTACATATTTTTTTAATGGCCAAAAAGAATCAGAGGGGCCATTAATCGGATCAGTTAAGTCGGGCTTTTGGAAATTTTATTTTCCAGATGGGAAGTTAAAAAGAAGTTCCTATTATATAAATGGGACTAAAAATGGCTTGACTATTAATTATTTTAGTAACGGCCAAGTTTCAGACTCTTTATACTATAATAACGATAAATTTGCCGGTTCAGTTAAATTCTATTATCCAAACGGTCAACTAAATTTCGAAGATTATTATAGTAAAAACGAATTAAAGCCCCATGTTTTTAAATTATATTATGGCTCAGGAAAAATAAGTCAAATTGGAGAGAAAAAAAATGGATTGATGATAGGCAAATGGACTAAATATTATGAAAATGGTCGTATAGATTATTATTCGCATTATGATTCATTAGGAAAGAAAGATAGTTTATGGAATTTTTATGATATTAATGGCACATTAATTAAACAGGAAAAGTATAAAAGTGATTCTTTAATACAAAAAAATTAATGAGACTTAATCTCTATATAGCTACCGGTACCTACTTGGCACATTTAATGAGCGTAAGCCTTAACCCGCTCTCGCGAGCTTGCAGCTCGCGAGAGCGGGTTAAGTAATATATACCCAATAAACACTATTTCATGTGATGAAATTATTTAAGAAAATCATTTTTTCCATACTAATACTTGTATTTGTAATCATTTGTTTTTTATATTTTATAATAAGTGATGCGAAAAAACAAGGAGATATTTTGATGGCTAACCCAATTACATTCTCTCACAAAGTACCAAATGATTATGGTCAATTATTCAACACTACTCAAAAGTTAAAGTTATATATTACAACTAATAGTCCTTATAGAAATCCAATATCCGAATTTTATTTTGATAGAAATTATTATATTGAAGTATATAAAATTGCCATTATTAACGATATTTCATTAAATAAATTGGTTGAAGAAGAATTTTCTGATACAGAGTTTCGTCATGGTACTTATGAGGGTAATGCGAGCTATAATGAAACGCCGTTCTTTATTGGGTATAAATTTGGATATCCAGATGCATTTGAGAAAGTTTATTTTTCGCTAACTGGGATAAATTCACATATAATTAAGAAGAATGATAGCACAGCCTATTATAGTTCAAATTTCAGCAAATTTTCAATTAAATATAAGGAGAATGGAGGGCCAGATTTTTATGGTGAAATGAAACCTTGGAATGAAGATGGTCATTTACCATTGGAACTGCTTTTTCTGAGGAAGAATAAAGCATTATATATTATTATACTTTCAGTGATGAACAAGGGTATAAGAATAGATAATAATATGCTTTGCAAAATAGTAAATTATTAATATAACCCACTTTGGCCCACTATGCAGCGTTGGCATGAGGGCTGAGTGCTTGTGACTAACTATGTAAACTTATTTTAGGATGTCACGCACCTTACAGCTAAGCCAGGGCATAAATCAAAAAAGTCCTCCGTTTTGGCAGAGGACCTTTTAATGATCTATTTGGTTGTAGCAGCTTTCTTTTTAGCGGCTGGTTTTGCGGCAGCCGGTTTTTTAGTTACCGGGTGTGGTATTCGCTTAACCTTTACCAGTTCCACATCAAAAATCAGTGTGCTGAATCCCGGTATAGCATCACCTCCGCCCTGTTCGCCATAAGCGAGGCTTGATGGTATAATTAATTTAGCTTTCGCTCCTTCATTCATTAAAAGCAGGCCTTCGTCCCATCCTTTAATAACCTCTCCTTTGCCTAACACAAACTTTATAGGCTCGTAAGTACGATCGCCTTGCTGCAGACCTGCCTTTTGTGCAATGGCTGCTATGCTCGAGTCAAAAACCTGGCCATTAAGCAACTTGCCGGTATAATTTACATACACGGTATCGCCTGCCTGTGGTTTTGGTTTAACTGATGCTTTGGTGATCATATATTTTAAACCAGATGCCGTAGCTTTAACTACCAGCTTATGATCGGCAATATATTTATTGGCGGTCGCAGTTTCTGCTGCATTCATTTTTGCTAACTCTGCATTCCTTTCGGCTATCGCATCATTTAGTGTTTGTACTTTAACCACCTTTATGTAAAAGTTAAAATAGCTGCCTACTGGAAAAAATGGCGGGCGGCTTTCTTCATGGCCTTTAAAAACAGAATCGGCAGGTATTTTTACCAGCAAACTATCGCCAACGGTTAACAACGGGAATATTTCCATCATATCGGTAACATTCTGTGATGGTTGTATCTTTATCTGCACCGGGTGCCCCATTGCATAAGTACTGGTAAGCAATGAGTCCTTATCAGTTTTTTGGGTTATCTGTAACGATACCACATCATCCAGCTTTAACCTGTCGCCTGTGTTTTGGGTAAAAATAGTATACAAGGCACCCTGTGGGGTGCGCTGTAAACTATTTTGGGCATTTGCCGTAATGGTAAATGCCCAAAGTATTAAAATGCTATAAATATATTTTCTCATCGTAAAATAAAAAGCCTTCCCGGGCTAACCGGAAAGGCTTGTATTTAAATTATTTTTTTACTGGTTGTTGTTGCTGTATTTGCATCTGTGGTGCAACCGGTTTTGGTGCATTTGGATTTGGGTGAACAATATCAATCAGTTCAACTTCAAATGCCAAAGGCGTGAATGGGCCAATGATTGACATACCACGATCGCCATAAGCAAGGTGTGATGGTATCACGAATATAGCTTTTGAACCTTTGTTCAATAACATTAAGCCTTCGTCCCATCCTGGTATAACTCTTTTTAAGCCAACAGGGATACGGATAGGTTTGTACTGACGCATTGGGTCAACAGCTAATTTTGCTTTTACAGCAGTATCTTTAATTGATGAATCAAAAACCTTACCATTAAGTAATCTGCCGGTATAGTTTACTACTACTGTATCGCCAATAGCTGGTGTAGGCCCGCTACCTTTTTGAGTGATAACATAATTAAGGCTGTCAGCTGTTTGAGTAACGTTTAATTTTTCGTGAGCAATGTAATTTTTGATTTTTGCCGGCTCAGCTGCTTTAAGTATTAACCCTTGTGATTTAATATAATCAGTTATACGGCCATTAAATACTGCGTCGCTAAGCGTTCCTTTAGCAATAACCTTGTCAATTTTAATATCATATACAAGGTATTTACCTTTAAAGCCCGGAGGTTTTCCCTGTCCTTTTTTGAACATTGAATCAGCAGGGATTTTAATAGTGGCGCTATCGCCTTCGGCTAATTTACCAAGCGCGGCATAGATATCGCCTTTTGCCTGTGATTTTTGCTCTACCATTTGGATTGAGCGGCCTGATTCGTAAGTACTGAATAACACAGAATCGCCATCAGTTTTTGCCACAAGATTAAGGCTCATAAAGTCGCCTGTTTGTATTGGGGTACCGCCTTTGTCAACGTGTATCTCATACAACATCCCGCCGTCTCCTTGTTTAAATCCGCCATTGCAGCTTGCTAATCCTAGTCCCAGTGACGCAAGAGCTAAAAACATTAAGTTTTTTTTCATTTGATTTTTAGTGTATTAATAGGTTTTTATATTTAGGTAATATTAATTTAAATTGTTCAATAACTTGTTCAAGGCTATCAGGTGATGTGCCGCCGGCCGCATTGCGGTGGCCGCCGCCGTTAAAGTATTTTTTACAAATATCGTTAGCCGGAAACTCTCCTTTTGATCGTAATGAAAGTTTAACTTTATCCTTACGCTGCACCATAAAGGCTGCCAAACGTACATTACTTATTGATAAAGCATAATTTACCACTCCCTCAGTATCGCCTGTTATTACATCATACTTTTCAAGGTCTTCATGGGTAACGGCTATAATTGCGGTATTGTATTCTTCAAACACCTGCAGCCTGTTAACCAAACAATGGCCCAAAAAGCGAACGCGGTTTTCAGATGCATTATTGTATACCAACTCATGTATGCGCCAGTTAACTGCACCAGCGTCAATCAGGTCGGCAACTATACGGTGTACGGTTGAGGTTGTATTAGGCAAGCGAAATGAAGCCGAATCCGTCATTATACCTGTATATAAGCAGGTGGCTACATCAGCATTTACCAGTTTTTTATTATTCAGCACATCGGTAATAAAAGTATAAACCAATTGTGCAGTAGCGCAGGCATTAATATCCCAGTAACGGTAATCATCAAAATCGGCAGGCTCCAGGTGATGGTCTATCATCACTTTATAAGCCGCGCTTTCGCCAACTTTTTCGCCCATTTCATTGATCCTGCCCAGCGCGTTAAAGTCAAGGCAAAATATCAGATCAGCATCAGCTATTAATGCATCGCTTTGCGCAGCATTATCTGTATAAATTATAACATCTTCATTACCGGGCATCCAGCTTAAAAAATCAGGATAATCTGTAGGCGTAATAACTTTGGCATGATGCCCCTGCTGTATCAGGTAATTGTACAAACCTAATGACGATCCCATAGCATCCCCATCAGGTTTATGATGAGTTGTTATGACGATCTTTTGAGGCTGTGCTAAAAGGGCAATAAGCGTAGCTATATCTAACATCAATTTTAAAAAAGAGTTGCAAAGCTAAATAAATTTCCAACTCATTGATATATATAGTAAAACATTTTTTGCGCCAAAAAAAACATGTTTTGAACTTAAATATATGCCGCAATACCAACATATTCAAATACATGGCTTTCAGTTTTAATTAAAAACAGTACTTTTGCGGCAGTTTTTAAACACATTATGGCAACTAACAGAACATTTACGATGATTAAACCCGATGCGGTTGCAGGCGGGCATATTGGCGGGATTTTAGACCACATTATTAAAGGTGGCTTTAAATTGGTAGCCATGAAGTATACTTTTTTAAGCCCTGAGAAAGCGGGCCAGTTTTATGAAGTACATAAAGAGCGCCCTTTTTACGGTGAGCTTTGCGAATTCATGTCATCAGGCCCGATAGTAGCGGCTATTTTAGAAAAAGATAACGCGATCGAAGATTTCCGTAAGCTTATTGGTGCTACTGACCCAACCAAGGCTGATGAAGGTACTATCCGCAGAACTTTTGCAAAATCGATCAGCGCTAACGCTATCCACGGTTCTGATTCTGATGAGAATGCACAGATAGAAGGCAGCTTCTTTTTTTCGGCATTCGAAAAATTTTAATTTCAGTTAAAACTTGCTGGTTTTCTGCAAGTTAAAAAAAATAAAAGTATATAATTCACTTGCTTTAGCAAATTGGATTATATACTTTTACTTACTATACAAAAAAGGCTCTTTAAAATAACGGGATCATGAAACTTTTAAAAATCATATTTTATTCTGCAGTAATAGTAATATTGACTGTGGTATCTACTATGATATTTAAGGCTCACCCCGAAGTGCAGATCGCCTTCTTTTTACCCGGCATCTTCATCCTGGTTTATTCAAAAATAAGGGATGATGTGTATTTGCCCACAAGCGTACGCTTACGCATGGCTAGAGGAAGATAATCTCTTCTACTAATATCTCATTAGCTCTATCGTTTACCTTATCTATGATCTGACTGCGCATCAGCATCAATTCATTTTTTATTACTGAGGATTCAATACGCAAAAACATTTTTTTGTCGTGAATATATATCTCCTTGGTGCGGTTGGCTACTGATTTTCCCACCAGTTCGGGCCAGGCGGCTAAAATTCCGGTTTCTTCAAACCTTCGTTTTATTTTGTACACCTGCAGCATTTGTTCAATTGCCTCTTTTAATGATTTATCATTAGCCTTACGCATCAACTTCGCCTCCTGTTACTTTAAATATTTTAATAGCAACACCCATCTCATTAAATATGCTTTGTATGCGGATCATGCTGGTATCAGTTATAAAAACCTGCCCAAAATCATTGTCTGATACCATTTGCATTAACTTGGTAACTCTTTTATCATCAAGCTTATCAAAAATATCATCTAATAACAATAAAGGCTTAAATCCTTTTTGCTGAGTTAAGAACGTATACTGGGCCAGTTTAAGTGCAATTAAAAATGATTTTTGCTGCCCCTGCGAGCCAAACTTTTTCATCGGCATACCATGGATCACAAATTGCAGGTCGTCCTTATGCACGCCGGCTGTGGTTCGTTCCAAAGCCCTGTCACGCTCAATGCTTTTCTTTAACAGTCCTGCCAGGTCATCCTCTAGTAACTGCGATTCATAGATCAGATCAACGCGCTCGGCTCCGCCGGTTAAAAACTGGTAATGCCGGTTAAATATCCCGGTAAAGCTTTCCATAAAAAACTTCCGCTTATTAAATATGCTGTTGCCCGCGGCAATTAACTGCTCATCCATTACCTCAAGCAACTGCGGATCATACCTCCCGGTATCAGCAATAAGCTTTAAAAATGCGTTACGGTTATTCAGTATCTTATTATAGGTTATTACCTCATCCAGGTAATGATTATCAGTTTGAGACAGCACATTATCAATGAATTTACGCCGCTCATCGCTCCCCTCGGTAATAATACTGGTATCATAAGGCGATATCATCACCAGTGGAAACAAGCCAATATGATCGGCCAGGCGCTGATAGTCTTTTTTATTGCGTTTAAACTGCTTTTTCTGATTGCGTTTAACGCCGCAGGCTATCATTTCCTCCTGGTCATTTTTATTAAAGATGCCATTGATGATAAAAAAGTCGGTCTCCTGCTTTATTTGCTGACTATCGATCGGGTTAAAATAACTTTTACAAAGCGATAGGTAATGTATGGCATCAAGCAAATTGGTTTTCCCTGCGCCGTTATCGCCGGTAAAAGCATTTACGCCCTCACTAAAGGTAAGTTCGGCTTCGGCGTAGTTTTTAAAGTTGATTACTGATAATTGCTGCAGATACATGTGGTGCCCAAAATTAGTGATTAGTTTTTTGAATTAGTGAATGAGTGAGTTAGCGAATGAGTGATTGTGGGGAATTAGCCAATAAAAAAACTGTGATTTATAGATATTTACTCAAAAATCACTCATTCACTAACTCACTAAATAATTAATACAAAAGCTATTGTGAAAATTTAAGAAAACCGTAAGTTTGCAAACTTAATTTTAGAATAGAAATGTCGAAAATGCAGGACAATACAAAAATTGTATTACAGGATAACAAATTGGGACAAGGTGGAAAATTTGTTCGCGAGAACCAAAAAAGCTTAATGTTTATAGTAGCAGCTGTAATAATAATGGCAGCCGGTTATTTTATATACCTTAAACTGTACCTGGCACCACGCGAGGTAACTGCTGCCAACCAAATGCACGTTGCACAAGACTTTTGGGAGAAAAAAGATTGGGATAAAGCCATAAACGGTGATGCCGGTTACCCGGGTTTCCAAAAAATATTAAGCGATTACAGCAATACAAAAGCTGCTAACCTTGCTTATTATTATTTAGGCATAGCTTACCTTAACAAAGGTGAATACAGCAAAGCTATTGATAACTTAACCAGCTATCATGGTGATGACAGCATGGTTGCTGCTGAAGCTTTAGGCGGAACAGGTGATGCTTATGTTGAATTGAAAGATTACGATAAAGCTGAAACTTATTTCAAAAAAGCTGCTGATAAAGCTAAAAACAAGTTTTTATCGCCAATGTATTTGAAAAAACTAGGTTTAGTTTACGAAGCTGAAAATGATTTTAAATCAGCTGATGAAACTTACAAAAAAATTAAAACCGACTATTACGGTAGCACCGAGTCGCAAAATATAGACGAGTACATTGCCCGCGCAGAAGCGCGCATGTAATTGTATTTCGAATTTCGGATGTTCAATTTCAAAATTATGCTTAAAGCTCGAAATTGAACATCTTAATTAAATAAATCCGAAATTGTAAATTCGAAATCAAAGATGTCTACCCAGCATAAAAATTTAAGCGATTTTTCAGGCAGCGAAATACCATCAGCCAAAGCATACCGCTTTGGCATTGTTGTAGCTGAATGGAATGCCGAGATCACCAATGCTTTATACCAGGGTGCCTATGAAAACCTGATCAAATATGGCGCATCGGCAGAAAACATACATACGTATGCCGTTCCGGGAAGTTTTGAATTAACATCGGGTGCCGATCTGCTATTAAAGAATCTGGACCTGGATGCGGTGATCTGTTTGGGCTGTGTAATACAGGGCGAAACAAGGCATTTTGACTTTATTTGCAACGCTGTTGCCAATGGCGTAAGTAATGTTGCTATAAAGTATTCAAAACCTGTTATATTTGGAGTATTAACTACTGATAATCATCAGCAGGCATTTGACCGGGCGGGTGGTAAGCATGGCAATAAAGGCGATGAGGCCGCTGTAACAGCGATCAAAATGGCTGATATGGCTGAAACTTTAAAAGCGTAATTTTCGTTATACAACAAAAATGACAAAGATGAAAAAGGTACTTTACTTAGCTGTAATAGTTTTAATACTAGGAAGCATGGCTTCATGCTCAAACAAATTGTGCCCAGCTTATGCCTCGTACCCACACGGAGGCCGGTAACATTTGAATATCATTTTTTTGGCATTTACGTAAAACCAATACGGCCTTAAACTGTAATTACGTTAATTTTGCCTGCAATACAATAAATTATTATGAATTGGACATCATTAGATTCAGCTAATCAGGTTGATAGTATTAAACAACAACCCGGCTATAGCTTAATTTTCAAACATAGCACCCGCTGCTCCATCAGCATGATGGCGAAGAGGCGTTTTGAACTGGATTGGGATAAATTACCTGCGGATATGCCGCTCTATTTTTTAGATCTGATCAAACACCGCGAATTATCGAACCAGGTAGCACAAAGCTTTCAGGTACACCATGAATCGCCCCAAATGTTATTGATAAAAGATGGCGAATGCATTCTTGATCAATCACACGGCGGCATTTCTGTTGATGAAACGCTGGAAGCATTGAGTTAAAGTTGAACGTGTAACGTTAAAGGTTGAAAGTATCGAACGGTTTACTTTAAACTTTCAACCTTTAACTTTTACCTCAAAACTTACCACCCAAAATCAATCGTCTTTTTCAGATCAGGGTGCAGGCTTACGGCTACCGGGCAACCCCAGGCAGCTTTTTCCAGAACTTTCTTCTCTTTATCAGTATACTCCGCCGGAAACTTTAATTTAATAGCAACCTCGGCCACACGGCGTGGGTCAGGTGCCATAACTTTAGTTACCTCACAGGTTGTGCCATCCATATTAATACCATGTGTACGTGCAGCTATAGCCATAGTGGTTAATGCACAGCCCGCTAATGATTCAGCCAGTAAGTCAGTTGGTGAAAAAGCTTCGCCTTTGCCCTGGTTATCAGTAGGTGCATCAGTTAAAATTTTAGTGCCCGATTGTAAGTGGGTTGCTTCGGTACGTAGTTCGCCCAGATAAGTTGATTCAATTGTTGCCATTATTCCCCCGGCACCTAAAGTGGAGCACAGGATGAACAAATCTAAGTCTTGATTTTATATTTTTAAACCCAAAGAAGTAAAAACTGTAATTTTGGAGTAAATATTCCCCCTTCAGAGGGTTAGGGGGTTGAGTTTTTACCTACATTTGTACCATGATTGAACTTCCAGTAGTTCCTGTTGAAAAAGTTAACCGTAAGCCCGATTGGCTTAGGGTAAAACTTCCGGTAGGTAAGGAGTATGCCCATGTTCGCAGTTTGGTTGATACCCATAAGCTGCATACTATATGTGAAAGCGGTAATTGCCCTAATATGGGCGAATGTTGGGGAGCGGGTACAGCCACGTTTATGATATTGGGTAATATTTGCACGCGTTCGTGTTCATTTTGTGCTGTTGCTACCGGCAGGCCATTGGCTGTCGACCTTGATGAACCTAATCGCGTAGCCAATTCGGTTAAGTTAATGCAGGTAAAACATTGCGTAATTACTTCGGTTGACCGTGATGATCTGAAAGACGGTGGTTCTATTATATGGGCCGAAACCATTAATGCCATTCGCCGTGAAAGCCCTGAAACTACACTGGAAACCCTATTGCCTGATTTCAGGGGGGTATGGGAAAACCTGGAACGCGTATTGGCCGTAAGGCCTGAAGTTGTTTCACATAACCTGGAAACCGTTCGCCGTTTAACACGCGAAGTACGCATACAGGCTAAATACGACCGTAGTTTGGAATGTTTAAGCCATATTGCCAAGGCTGGCCTGCGCACCAAATCAGGCATTATGCTTGGGCTTGGCGAAAAAGAAGAAGATGTATTAGAGGCCATGGACGACCTGTTACAAGCAGGCGTGCAAATATTAACATTGGGGCAGTATCTGCAACCTACCCGCAGTCACCACCCGGTTATCGACTGGATACACCCGGATCAATTTAGTTTTTACAAACAAATAGGGCTGGAAAAGGGTTTTAGATATGTAGAAAGCGGACCCTTAGTTCGTTCATCATACCATGCCGAAAAACACTTGTTTGAAATCTGATATTTCCTTTATATCTTCACCACGGTGACCAGGAAAAGTAAAATATCACTTACCGAAGAAGAATTAGTGCTCGCACTAAGGAACCGGGATAAAATTGCAATAGAAGCGTTGTATGATATGTACTCATCATCGCTGTTTGGTGTAATCTCAAGGATAATTGTGGAAACTGCCGCTGCCGAAGATGTTTTACAAGAAACCTTTGTAAAGATCTGGCACTCCTTCTCAAGCTATAGTACCGAAAAAGGCCGTTTATTTACCTGGATGGTAAATATTGCGCGTAATTTAGCTATAGATAAGATCCGGTCTAAAGATTTTAAAAACCAAAATAAAAACCAGGAACTCGAAAATAACGTAACTTTCATAGACGAGCAAAGGAATACAGTTTACAAACCTGAGCTGGTAGGCATTAAAGATTTAGTTCTGACGTTAAAACCCGAGCAAAAATCGATTCTCGAATTAGTGTACTTTAAAGGCTATACCCATGTAGAGGCCGCCGATGAATTAGGCATCCCGCTGGGTACTATTAAAACACGCTTACGAATGGCTATACAGGAGCTTAGAAAACATTTTAATTGAAAGTTAGAAAAAGTGGAAGACGTTAAAGCATATATTGAATCTGGCATATTGGAACTTTACGTTCTGGGGGATATAACTCCGGAAGAAAAGTTGCAAGTAGAGGCTATGGCTTCAAATCATCCGGTTATAAAAGCTGAGCTGGATGAAATTGAAAGCTCAATGGAATCCTATGCAGAAGAGATGGCGATTGAACCTCCGCAACATCTTCGCGACAAGATATTAAACAGCCTGTTAACCAATTTTAGCAATGATAATAACTTTCCAACAAAAAATGAAGTAGTACAAGGCAAAATTGTTGCTTTACCTGTACCTAAGGCAAATAGCTTTTACAAATACGCTTTTGCCGCGTGCCTGGCATTATTAATATTAAGCGTTGCCGCTTTAATTAATATTTACAACCAGCTTAATGATGCAAATACCCAATTGGTAGCATTAAGTTCATCTAATCAGCACTACAGCAAAACAGTTAACTTTATGGACCGCCAGTTGAATGTATACCGTGATCCATCATTTAAAGTAATAAAGCTACAAGGTACAGTTAAGCATTTAACAGCCTCAATGTTATTAGCTTTTAGCCCAACCAAAAAAGAGGTGATGATTGATATGGCAGATCTGAAATTGCCAGAAAATGATCAGGCTCATCAATACCAGCTTTGGGCCTTAGTGGGCGGCAAACCTGTTAGTTTAGGTGTATTTGATAAATCTGCCGCTGATACTGCCGATATGAAACAGATGGAATCAATTGCACTGGCCCAGACATTTGCAGTAACCCTTGAACCAAAGGGCGGAAGCGTTAACCCAACTATGGACCAAATGATGGTTATTGGCAACTTCTAAGCCTAAAAACATACCCAACTTTTTCCCGATTAGTTAAATTTAGTTAAAGGCTATGCCCTTAACTAAATTTTTTAAAACATACTTTTTATTACTGCGTTTGTAACTATTGATATGCTCTCATAGTCATATGAGCAATTTAGTTTGAGTATTTAGTTCTTTATAAGATCAGTTAATAGTTAAAAACGGTTGTATGATACTTACAACCGTTTTTTTATGCATTCAATTTTGCCATAGTTACCGGCAATTGCGTAACAACCCTTCCCGGTAAAACTACGTTCATCCGGTTAGGAAAAGCCAGTTCATCACCCGCTTTTCCGTGTATATAATTGCCAATTATGCAGGCTTCTTCTGATGAATAATTTTGCGCGAGCAAAGCCGATATAATTCCGGTAAGTACATCGCCCATACCTCCGCTGGCCATGGCAGCATTACTGGTTGAGTTAAAATAAGCCTTGCCGCCGGGTGTTGCTGTTATGGTATAATCATTTTTAAGCACGATACATATCTTTAATTCCTTTGCCTTTTCAATAGCTGTTTGCAGGCGTAGCCACCAACTATCATGCTCGCCAAAAAGCCGATCGAATTCCTTCATATGCGGTGTTAAAATACTTCCTTCGGGTATCATGCTCCAAAGCTGTTTGTGCACTGCCAATACATTAAGCGCATCGGCATCAATAACAACCGGTTTAGTATAGTTGGTGAAAATATAAGTTAACAATGCCAATGAATTTTCATCATCGCCCAGGCCCGGGCCAATCCCCATGGCTGTAAATTTATCCCAGCCAATTTCGGGCAGATCATCACCTTGCCTGATGATCGCCATAATCTCAGGCATATAGCTGTTTAACGCTACAAGGCCGCTTTCGGGCACACAGGCAGTAGTTAATCCCGACCCGGCCTGCGCACAGGCTGAAGCACAAAGCAAGGCAGCTCCCATTGTTTTAGCTTGCCCTGCTACAATTAATGCATGTCCGTAAGTTCCTTTGTTGCTAAACTTGTGGCGCGGTTTGAACATCTTCCTGATATCGCGTTCTTCAACAAACTGATAAGGTGAGTTTAACGACTGAACAAATTTTTCATTTATGCCAATATTAACCGCTTCCCAGCATTTTATATACGGGCCAGATTCGGGTAGTAGAAAATTAATTTTTGCTTGCTGAAACGTGATCACTAAATTAGTTTTTAATACAGTAGCATCCGTTTTTACTACACCTTCAGTAGGAAACCCTGTCGGCACATCAACAGCCACCACAGTTCTTTTAAGATCATTCAAATACTTTACCAGTTTCTCATAATCCCCACTTAAGGGCTTATTTAAACCGCTACCCAGCATCGCATCAATAATTATGGAGCTATCTTCGGGTGGAAAACCCTCACCTGGCTTTATTTCTGCCGAGTTTATAGTGTTCGGCAGCTTTTTAAGATTCGCATTAAAATCATCCGACGCTTTTTCAGAATAGCGCACGATTCTAACCTGTAATGACTTGTAATGATGATCCTGCAGCATGCGGGCAATAGCCAGTCCGTCTCCGCCGTTATTTCCGGTGCCACAATAAATTGATATCGCCTGCTTTTTATCCGGAAAATGATTAATGAACCAACCTACAAATCCCTTTGCAGCGCGTTCCATTAATTTAGCCGAAGTGATAGGTTCATTAGCTATGGTATAAGCATCAGCTTCATGAATTTGGGGTGAGGTGAGGAGTGGCAGCATATTTCATAAAGTTAGGATTTATGCTTTTTGTTTGAGAGAAAATCTATAGGTAAATCAAACTAATAGTGATACCGGCATTGGTGAATGATAATAGCCTCATTATCTATTTTATAAACGAGCCGATGTTCTAAAGTTATCCGGCGAGACCATAAGCCCGCTAAATTATATTTTAAAGGTTCCGGTTTTCCGCTACCTTCAAAGGGTGTTCTCTCTATCTCTTTTACTAATGAATTAATCTTTCTTAGTATAGACTTATCTATATTTTGCCAGTATAAATAATCTTCCCAGGCTTGATCCAGAAAAATTATCTTCATTCTTCAATAAGGCTTCTTTCCTTTGCTAAACCTTTGTCGTAATCTTCTATACTCTTCAATAATCTCGCAGCATTAGCCGGGCTTTTCAACAAATAGAACGTTTCTTCCATGCTTTCATAGTCTGATTTTGAAAGCACAACAATATCTTCACCTTTTGCACTTGTAACATATAACGGTGTATGGTTATTCCTTACCTTATCTAAATATGACTTTAGCTGTTGCCGAAAGGCCGTATAAGTTGCTATCTGCATGATTTCAATTTCGAATAAAGATAAAAAAGAATTATAACATGTACAAGTTGCTGTACATGTTACTTCACGCCCATTTCCTTCTTCAAAAACTGTCCGGTAAAGCTATCTTTCACTTTACATAAACCCTCAGGCGTACCGCTGAATAATATTTTACCACCACCCGAACCACCTTCAGGACCAAGGTCTATCACGTGGTCAACTGTTTTAATTACATCAAGATTGTGCTCAATAACCAAAACCGTATTGCCTTTATCAACCAGTTGATTTAGAACGCCTAACAGCACATTTATATCCTCAAAATGCAGGCCGGTAGTAGGTTCATCTAAAATATAAAATGTATTTCCGGTATCTTTTTTAGAAAGCTCTGTAGCCAGTTTAACCCGTTGCGCTTCACCGCCCGATAATGTGGTTGATGCCTGCCCCAACCTTATATAACCCAATCCCACATCAAGCAAGGTTTTAACCTTACGGTAGATAGCGGGGATATGCTCAAAAAATGGCGTAGCATCCTCAATACTCATATCCAAAACATCACTTATGGATTTGCCACGATAGCGTACTTCCAGCGTTTCGCGGTTATAACGCCTGCCGCTGCATTCCTCACAAGGAACCTGTACATCAGGCAAAAAGTTCATTTCAATCACCTTCATGCCTGCACCCTGGCAGGTTTCGCATCTGCCACCCTTTACGTTGAAAGAAAAACGACCCGGTTTATAGCCCCTGATCCTTGATTCAGGCAATTGCACATAAAGGTTCCGTATATCCGAAAATACGCCCGTGTATGTAGCCGGATTTGAACGTGGTGTACGCCCAATCGGTGTTTGATCTATCTCAATTACTTTATCAATATCATCCAATCCTTCAATTTTTTCATACGGCAGCGGATGTTTCTTTGCCCTGAAAAAATGATGATTTAAAATCGGATACAATGTCTCAGTTATTAAGCTTGATTTACCACTGCCCGATACCCCGGTGATCCCGATCATTTTACCTAACGGAAAATCAACGCTTACCTTTTTTAGGTTATGCCCGGTAGCTTTTTTCAGGCTTAATATCTTACCATTGCCCTCGCGCCTCTTTTTTGGTATAGCTATCTCGCGCTCACCATTAATGTATGATGTGGTAAGTGTGTGTGCCAGCATTAATTCCGCAGGTGTACCTTGTGCAACGATCTCGCCGCCATGTACGCCTGCCGCCGGGCCCATGTCAATCACATGGTCGGCTTCCAGTATCATGTCTTTATCATGCTCTACCACCAATACGGTATTACCCAGGTCGCGCAGATTTTTCAAGGCGTTGATGAGCCTTGCATTATCCCGCTGATGCAGGCCGATACTCGGTTCATCCAGAATATACATCACATTCATCAGTTGCGAACCGATCTGTGTAGCCAGTCTGATGCGTTGTGCCTCGCCGCCTGATAGTGTTTTAGCAGTACGGTCGAGCGTTAAATAACTCAGGCCCACATCCAATAAAAACACAATGCGTGCACGAATTTCTTTCAGTATTTCTTTGGCAATAACATTCTGGCGTTCAGTTAAACGATCTTCCAAACCATTGAACCAGGTTTGCAGGTCATTGATATCCATTGAGGCCAGCTCAAAAATATTTTTATGGTCGACCTTAAAGTGCAGCGATTCCTTTTTAAGCCTTGCACCGTCACATACCGGGCAGGTTTTCAAAACCCGGTAGTTTTCCATATCGTCCATGCCCTCATCACCGCGGCGTTCCTGCTGCTCTTCCAACATACGGATGATACCATCAAAAGTGATCTGATAGCTTTGTACGTTCCATTTGTTGTACTCAACCGCAACGGTTATCATTTCATTTGATCCATTGAGGATAATGTCCAGCTTTTCTTTTTCCAGTTTTTCAATTGGGGTTGATAAGCTGAACTCATATTTTTTGGCAAGCGCTTTCAGCACCTGGAAGATCCACGTTTCGCGGTATTCACCTAGCGGAGCAAGGCCACCATTCAATATGCTTAATTTTGGATTTGGAATAACCGAAGCCTCATCAACCTCAAAAATATAACCCAGGCCATTACACTTTTCACAAGCGCCATAAGGCGAATTGAAAGAGAATGTATTAGGCTGAGGCTCATCGTAAGAGATGCCCGAAACCGGGTCCATCAAATATTTACTGAAATAAGCAACATTATTGTCCTTATCACCTATCCTGATAATGCCCTTGGCAATTTTTAATGCGGCCTGTATAGATGTATACAAACGCTTACTATCTTGCTCGCTTATCACCAGCCTGTCAACCACCACATCAATATCATGAATTTTGTAACGATCAACCTGCATTTTTGGTTCTACGTCGGCCATAGCGCCATCAATCCAAACCTTTAGATAGCCTTGCTTACGGATCTGCTCAAAAAGTTCACGGTAATGGCCTTTACGGGCTTTAACAACTGGTGCCAGTATGTTCACCGGTTGGCCATCAAACCGTTCAAAAATGGTTTTCAATATCTGATCTTCAGACATACGTTCCATTTTCTCGCCTGTTTCGTACGAATAAGCATCGCCTACACGTGCAAAAAGCAAGCGCATAAAATCATATATCTCGGTAATGGTACCAACAGTTGAGCGCGGGTTTTTACTGGTTGTTTTTTGCTCTATGGCGATAACCGGGCTCAGGCCCGAAACCTTATCCACATCGGGCCGCTCCATGCCGCCCATAAACTGGCGCGAGTAAGCCGAAAACGTTTCCATATAACGGCGTTGCCCTTCGGCATAAATAGTATCAAATGCAAGTGATGATTTTCCGCTGCCGCTTAACCCGGTAATAACTACCAGCTGATTGCGCGGAAAAGAAACATCAATATTTTTTAAATTATGTACCCGGGCCCCGTAAACTTCAACTTCACTTTGCTCACCCAGATCGAGAGGTTTATTATCCATATTTATTGATTGAGTGAATGAGTGATTGAGCGAATATAACAGAAGCTAATTCACTCAATCACTCATTCAGAATTCACTCATTATTAAGCTACAAATATACGCAAAAAAAGGCCGGTCTGTCAGTTAGACAGATCGGCCTGGGTGGTGCTCCGTAATATTTTACAAATTAATTATATGCCAGTAATTGTGGGTCTGAAATATAAGCATGTGGGTCTTTGTAGCCATACCTTGTTGGCCTGCTTATGATCTCTTTCATGGCAATAAGGTTGTATACATATACACCGGTTTCGTGGTTTAAATGCATACGGAAATAATTGTCCTCGTTTTGCTTGTTAATGGCTTTCGCTAACTTGATCTCGCCATTGTTATACGCGGCGGCAGCAAGGGTCCAGCTGTTAAACTCAGCATACAGTTCTTTAATGTACTTACATGCTGCGATGGTTGATTTTTTAATGCTCAACCGTTCGTCTACTCCGTTACCAACCTTTAATCCGTAGGTGCGTGCTGTTCCGGGCATAAACTGCCATAAACCTGCCGCTCCTTTTGGCGATATTCCAGTGCATAATCCTGATTCAACCAAAGGAATGTATTTGAAATCGTCAGGAATGCCATAAGCCTTTAAAATAGGCTCAATAAGCGGGAATAGTTTGGCTGCTTTGCGTTGCAATACATTTGATTGTATACAGCTGTAGTCATGACGCTGCAATGTATGCTTCATTTTGCTGTCAACGTTTTTGTCGTTAACAGGTAATGCTTCATTGGCAAAGCTCAAATCATTTTCGGCATTGTTTTTGGTAAATATAAACCGTGGATTTGCATGGTAAATTACATTAGGAGCCATCGGTTTTGAGATGGCTGCGCTGCTAAATGTAAACCTGGAAATGACAACCAGCACGAATATTACGGAGCACGTAATTAAGTGTTTTTTAATCATTTCTTTTTTATTCATATGTAGTATTAAAAGTAAAACTTTTGCCAAAGGTACGGCTTATAAATCACATAATCAAATACTTACCAAAAACCTGGCTTTTTGAAAGGTGCAATTTGACCTCAAAATCGGGGTTTAGGATGCTTTAAACGTTGATTTTGGACAATAACAAAAAAATGAAAATATTGTTTAAAAATTAGTAACTTTGCCCCTCACGCTGAGAAGTGTTAATCAAAAAAATATGGTATTTAAGAGACCAGGAAATAGTCGCGACGACAAATCAAATCAATCTTCAGGCCGCAGAACAGGTGGCGCTGATGGTTCCAAAAGAACATCTTCTGCATCCCGTGGAAGATCATCTGCAGGTTCATCTGACAGATCAGAAAAAAGAGCTCCAAAAAGTTATAGCAACGAAAAACCAGGCGAGAAAAAATCATTTTCCTCTTCAGGTGGCAGCAAGCCTTATGCGGGAAAAAGCAGCGGTGAGCATAAAAGCAGTTTTACCGGTGGCGAAAAGAAAGCTTTTGTACCACGCAGCAAACCATATACTGGCAGGCCAGCTGATAGCGAAGACAGGCCAAAAAGAACTTTCGGTAGTGATTCCGCAGCTGGAAGGCCGGCGCGTAGCAAACCATATTCAGGCAGGGTAAGTTCTGCTGATGAAAAAACACCTTTTTCGCGCAGCAAATCATATTCAGGCAGAGCAGATTCAACTGAAGATCGCCCTAAAAGAAGTTTTGGCGGAGATGAAGGCGGCGAAAGAAAGTCAAGACCAGGTGGCTCAAGACCAACAAGCTCAGGCCCACGTGAAAGAACAGGCGATCGTAAATTTGCAGGCAAACCAACAGAAGGCGGATTTAAAAAACGCAGTACTGATGGTGATAAACCTTTCCGTAAAACTGATAAACCAGTTTACGATAAAATTACCCGCGACAAGGATGCACCCGTAAAAACCTTACGCGGACGTAAAGAAAAAGAAAACAAAGATTCAGGCCTTATCCGCCTTAACCGTTATATAGCCAATGCAGGTATTTGTTCTCGCCGTAAGGCTGATGAATTGATCGAAGCAGGTGTAGTTGCAGTTAACGGTGTTGTTGTAAATGAATTGGGCCACAAAATAGACCCTATAAAAGACGAGATCCGCTACAATGGCGAATTGCTGAAGCGCGAAAAAATGGTTTATGTTTTATTAAACAAACCAAAAGATTATATAACCACTACTGAAGATCCGCAGGAACGCCGCACAGTTATGCACCTGGTTGAAAAAGCAAGCAGGGAACGCATTTATCCTATCGGCCGTTTAGACAGGAACACTACAGGTTTATTGCTGATGACCAATGATGGCGATCTGGCTGATAAACTTTCGCATCCGCGCAGCAACATAACTAAACTATACCAGGTTGAGTTAAGCAAACCCTTAGCCCAGGGCGATATGAATAAGATCCAGTACGGTCTAGAGTTAGAGGATGGTGCAATAAAACCAGATGCGATATCATACGTACAAGGTGGCACAAAAAGAGAAATAGGTATACAGATCCACAGCGGTAAAAACCGTATTGTGCGCCGTATATTCGAACACTTAGGGTACGAGGTGGTAAAGCTGGACCGTGTAATATATGCGGGCCTTACCAAAAAAGACCTTACCCGTGGCCGCTGGCGTTATCTTGATGAAAAAGAAGTTATACAACTGAAACACCTGATAAAGTAAGAAGAGTTGAAAGTATAAAGTTCAAAGTTAATGGCGCTAATTAAGCCTTTAGCTTTGAACTTTTTTGTTTTTAGATAAGCCTTACTGTTCCTTGTTTTATCTGTAGCTTGACTTTGAACTTTCAACTTTGTACTTTTAACTCCTTATCTTACACTTTATCCCTAAATTGCGTTTTTATAAAATATCGCCATGAAAAAATTACTGCTTATTGTTTGTCTGCTGTTCCCTGTGCTTACTTATGCACAACATAAAAAACCTGTACCTTCAACCTTTGATGTGTTGATAGGCACCTACACCAATGGTACCAGCAAGGGCATTTATGTGTACAGGCTTTATGAGGAAACCGGCAAACTCGCCTACCTGAATGAATTTACCAATGGTGATGACAGTACCTTCACCAATCCATCATACCTGTGCGTTGCCAATAATAATCATTTTATTTATGCCGTAAACGAGAACAAAGTGGGTGGAGTAACTGCGCTTACTTTTGACCCGCTTGCCGGCAAAATGACGTTTATCAATAAACAACCATCCGCCGGAGCCGATCCTTGTTATGTATCTGTTGATAAGAATCAGAAAAATATTTTCGTAGCCAATTATTCCAGCGGAAACCTGTCGGTTTTTCCATTAAATAAAGATGGCTCTATGGGTACAATATCGCAAAACATACAAGATTCAGGCAGCAGCATTGTTAAAGACCGCCAGCAAGGTCCACATGTGCATACCGCTGTATTAGTTCCAAATGAAAAATACTTATTGTATACCGACCTCGGAACCGATAAACTAAACATTGAGCGTTACCGCGCATCCAAACCACAACCATTAAGCCCGGCTACACCAGCCTTTGTTAGCGTAACGCCCGGAAATGGCCCGCGCCATCTTGCCTTTACGCCAGATGGTAAACATTTATACCTGTTACAGGAAATTGGCGGCGTTATCAACGCTTATGATTATGACAACGGCACATTAAAACAAATACAATCGGTTGACATGAAGATCCCGGCATTTAACGGCAACATTGGTTCGGCAGCTATCAAAGTATCACCTGATGGCCGATTCCTGTATGCCTCAAACCGCGGCGATGCAAACGATATTGTGGTGTACGCTATAAACCAGGACAACGGGCAATTAACATATGTTTCACGTGTTTCATCATTAGGTAAAGGTCCGCGCGATTTTGCAATTGACCCTACAGGTAAATACCTGCTGGTTGCCAACCAAAACAGCAACAGTATTTATGTTTACAAGATAGATCAAACCTCGGGCAGACTAATTGGTTTTGTATTCCGTTTGGATATTGGCAATCCGGTATGCTTAAAGATCGTTCCGGCAGAATAATATTTATAATCCCCCATATAAGATTTACGAAGTTTTAAAAACTTCGTAAATCTAAACCCTTCCCCATAGCAGTCGCTCCGGCTCCAGCCGAGTGACGACTATTGTAAGGCCTCCGGCCTGTATTTATCCCGACAAAACAGTGTCATCATTAATATGATTAAGCCAGCGTAACTTGCATATCCGCAAGTGTGACACTGCCCATCTTTGTTCTTTGAATATTCTATTAAAAAAAATGGTCATAAAGAATACTAAAAAAGTCACAGACTGTACGATTTCTTCCTCGGAGAAGGGACAATGCCATTTAGCTAAGCTATGAATGTTCCGGCATTGCTCCGGAGGAGCAAAATATCGGTAGTAAATTAAATATAAAATATTTAGCATAGGTTTGCAACAGAGCGGGTTACGTACCTATGGCACTATTCTTCCTATTCATTAATTTCTACCAACATACAGCCTCTACGAGGCTTTGGGCTTAACTTCAATATAAGGTTTAGTGTCCGCACTTAAACTGGCATCACTAAAAAAGAAAAATCCCTCTTTCCACTAAAGCGAAAAGAGGGATATCAAGCAAAATACTGACAAAGGGGGATTAAATCACCACCTACATATCCTTTGCATGTGGCGAAAGATCAAACGGAACTATCACCTTAAAGCTTATATTCCTGCCCATGTTAAAAATACCGGGCTGCACACCAGCCGGGACAACCGGGTTATCAAAGTACTTAAGCCTGCTCATATTCGATTGATAATTCACATTGGCTAAGTTGGTTCCTTCAATAAATAGTTTCAGCACTGGTTTACCCGCAGCGTTTACCAGGTTACCACCAATACCGGCGCTTAATAAATTATAACCTGCAGTATAGGTTTCTGTTCCGTAAGCCGAGAAGAAATGATCCTGCGCATCATAATGATCAAACCCTGCCATCGCATACAATTCTCTTAACCTGCCAAAGCCTTTGTTAAAGGTACCGCGCAATTCAGAATGCGTATGCAGCGGCGGAATAAAAGGCAGATATTTAAGGCTGTCCGGCTCATGGCCGCCATTACCCAGGTTTGTACCATATGTTAAGCTTAACGAGTTCTGAAAATGCAGCCATGGCACAGGATGGATATCAAGGTTAAACTCTCCTCCATCAATGCGTGCTTTGCTTTGTACATAAGTAAACTTGCTGTATGCCCCAACCGGATTAGGCGATCCATCTGCATTTACACGTTCCGGTTCACCGTTTGCATCCAGTATTTGCTCCTGGAAAATATAGTTTTGTATATTATTATCAAAAACCTCCACGCTAGCAGTAACATTAGGCAGCGTAAGAAAAGCGCCTATATCTTCCTGCACACTAAATTCAGGCTTAAAGGTACTGTTCCCTACGTGATAGATCTGCGAACCCGGGTCGGCACCATTGGCTGATAATTCAGAAATACTTGGCGCTCTGAAACCACGTGCGATGTTGCCTTTCAGCAAAAACTTGTCTGAAAAATTATAAGTAGCGCCTAAACTTCCCGATGCACCCGAGAAGGTTTTATTCAGGGCGCTGAATTGTTGTGCAACTCCTGGTGTTGCTGTCGGATTTGAGCCGTTGTAAATTGTAGGAAATGGATGATTCGTATTTTGAGTTGTATCAACATAGGCAGCTTGTCCGCTAAATGTACGTACATCATAACGCGCTCCTCCCGAAATATCTAGTTTACCAAAGCTCTTTTTAACCACAAAAAATGGCCCGATATCAAACTGATGGTACGCCGGAATCGGGAAATCAGTACTATAACCTAAGGTATTGTTTTGATACATTCCGTTAAAGCCAAATGTGGTTTCATAGGTTTTGGCAATGTTGAAATCGTACTTTACATCGTAGGTATAAGTAGTCAACTGCAAATTCAGGCCGGGGATATCTGTATCGCCATCTTCGGGGTGCGTATACTCCCTTCGGTGGCTGTATTGATAACCCAGATTAACGATCAGGTTGCCGTTCCCTAAAGTAAAGTTGCTATTATCATAAATACGGTAAAGCTGTACATGCTGATGTAACGTTGGGATTGAATAAGAGTTCAACTCCGATTCGGGCACTATAGGGCGATAAGTATCTGCTTCCGTAATTTGTTTGGTGAACTGGCGCGTAAGCGAATCACGACTGCCATCGGGTATAGCCTGCAGATCGTCAAATATGGATGCATTTAAATAAGAATACCCCCATGATTTATTTAAGCCGATCATAGCCCGCGCATCCTTCTCATCAAAATTGGTGGCGTAAACGCGGCCATCGTGCTGGTTTTGGTAATCCTTAGCAATCTTATCAGATACTACGGTTCCCCATACTAAACCATCGTTGTTTCCCTGTAACCTGAATGAGTTATTGATCAACCCGTTATTGGTGCCATAGGTGCTTTGCACATCACCCAATATCTTACCTTCCGGAACCGGTGGCGGAGTAAGCAGGTTAACCACACCGCCAATAGCGTCAGAACCATAGCTTAAGCTGGCAGGGCCTTTAATAACCTCAACCCTGTCAATAGAATTCTGATCCACCTCAATGCCATGCTCATCACCCCATTGCTGTCCTTCCTGGCGTATACCATCCTCAAGCGTAACAACACGATTGTAGCCCAGCCCATGTATAAATGGTTTCGAAATGTTTGGCCCTGTAGTAACTGCGCTCACGCCCGGCAAATTTGCGATCTCATCAATCACATTACCCGATGCCGAATGCTGATCGATATAAGTTTTGTTTATAGCAACCATTGGTACAGGGTCCCTTTTTATTTCGGTGGCCCTGCTTACACCCGTTACCACAACTTCGCTTGCTTCTATTGTTGATATTTTCAATTGTATATCAAGCGTGCTTAATTTGCTGAAATCAACCTGTTGTGTAACTGTGGTATATCCCACAAAACTAAAACTCACCAGGTACACTCCTTTAGGTACATGGTTCAATATATACTTACCTTTTGCGTTGGTAGACGTACCAATCCGCAGGTCGGGTATAGATACAGTAACACCTGGCAACGTTGAACCGTCAGCCATGTCTGTAACCGTTCCTGTTAATGATCCGTTAATCTCGTCGCCCGGAGGTATTTTTGCAATTGCCGTTGAAGCAATTGTAAAGCATAACAGGATATATATAGTGATAAATGATCGTATTTTGATTTTCATAAAATAATTAAAAAACATTAAGGAAAAAATCAGGAATGGCTTTAGCTGATAGCCCACTAGTAGTAAAGTGGTTATAGCGTAATTCGTTCCCACATTTGATGCATTATCAAATGATTAGTTTAAATCTGGCTTAGCATTAATTATGCCATTGGGGGCGAACGCCCGGCAGAGAGAATAAGTGAAATGCTTATGAAAGCATACTCATCACTTTTATAGGCGTAACCTGTAACAACTACAGGAGCAAAATAAGTAGCATTAGCCATTGCCATACTATTGTGATGCATGGCATCGCAAAGGCGGCAATTTTCAGTTAATGTTTCTTTGGGCTGGGTGTTGGGATTATAATGCGTTACTTTAGTTGTAACGCCACTAGCCACATGCTGGTGAGCATATACCATATACTGGCCTGCAATAAAGCAAGCAAGGAACATCCATACCTGGATAATATGATATTTGTTGTTTTTCAAGTCAGCGGGCCTTATTTAATCAGCTTAGGGCAAAGCTAAGTAAAAAATGTTTAAAAAGATAGTAGTTGCAACATAATTGCAATTGTATTTTTGTTTATATGAAATTGTTACAATGGGTGGGAGAGAATCAAGAGCTGAGGTCAAGAGTCAGGATAAAAGTTAACCGCGTGACAATATCTTTCTTGATTCTTGACCTCAATTCTTGATTCTATCTTGACTCTAATAAACTATCTTTACAAACTATGAAACCTGCCGAAATTAATTTAAAGTGGAGCGAGCTGCAGCATCGGATAGCAGAGGATTTTGACAACGAGAAACCCGATCTTAAGGTGATGCTATTTTTAATTGGCGTACAGGAACTTGGCCAAGGCCCGCGCAAATTCAGCAAGCGCCAAAAAGAGGAACTGATGCATATAGCCAACTGCAAATTATTCAGCATGATGGGCTTTTACGAGTTGGAAGGATTGGATCAGGACGGCTGGCCACATTGGAAAAGAGTAGGCGTTATACCCAATTATACCCTGCTGGAGCAGGAGATGGTTTTGAAATCGCTAATAATTGATTATTTTGAGTCGATGGAAAACCAGGACTAAAAGCATTGGTCCTCGCGCGATTCCCCTCTTGAGAGGGGCGCAGGGGTGTGTTTTACAGTGTTAATAAAAAGGATCCCATACTATCGAAATGAAAAAACTTTTCACTCTTAGTCTTTTACTGCTAACTATAACAAGCGTTTTTGCCAAAGCGCCCAAAAATCAATATGTGCGCATCAAAACCAGTTATGGCGAGTTAATCATCCGCCTGTATAATGAAACACCGCAGCATCGGGATAATTTTATCAAGCTGGCTAAAAAAGGCTTTTATAACGGCACACTTTTCCATAGGGTGATCCAGGATTTTATGATCCAGGGCGGCGACCCAACTTCAAAAAATGCAAAGCCGGGCATTGAATTAGGTGATGGCGATGTTGGTTACACCATTCCGGCCGAGTTCCGTGATAGTCTGTTCCACAAAAGAGGTGTATTAGCCGCTGCGCGCGATGATAACCCGCAAAAGGCGTCAAGTGGTTGTCAGTTTTATATTGTTGAAGGCAAGCGCCTAACTGATTCAGCCATCAACAAACAGGAAAAACGCAGCGGCCGCAAGATCCCCGACTGGCAGCGTAACTACTATAAAACCGTTGGCGGAGTGCCGCATCTTGATGGGCTTTATACTGTTTATGGCGAAGTGGTTTCAGGTATTGATATGGTTGACCTGATAGCCGCCGTAAAAAAAGATGAAAACGACCGCCCTGTAGTTGATGTACCGATGACGGTTGAGCTATTAAGCAAAAAAGAGTGCAAACAGCTGGATAAAATACTTTATCCCGACACCAAATAGCCCGCTTATTTCGAATATCGGATTTTCGATTTCGAATTAAAAAAGAACAACTTAATCATAAATCCGAAATCAAAAATTCGAACTCCGAAATGAAAATAATTACCTATAACGTTAATGGCATCCGGTCGGCAATCAATAAAAACTGGCTGGCCTGGCTGCAGGCTACAGATGCCGATGTAGTTTGCTTACAAGAAATTAAAGCTACGCCCGATGTGTTAACGGATCTGCATCTTGTGGAGCAATTAGGTTATCAGCACTACTGGTTCCCTGCCGAAAAAAAGGGCTATAGCGGAACGGCCATCTTTACCAAACAAACCCCAAAGCATGTGGAGTATGGATGCGGAATTCCCGATTTCGACCGCGAGGGCCGTAACATTCGCGTTGATTTTGACGAGGTATCTGTTATGAGCGTTTATTTTCCTTCGGGTTCCAGCGGCGATGAGCGGCAAATATTCAAATACCGTTTCCTGGATGAATTTGGAAAGTATTTGACACTGTTAAAATCCTCATACCCAAAACTGGTCATCTGCGGCGATTACAATATTTGTCACCGCCCTATTGATATTCACAACCCGAAATCAAACGCCAATTCATCCGGCTTCTTGCCTGAAGAACGCGAATGGATGGAAAATTTTATTGAATCGGGGTTTGTTGACACCTTCCGCCACATGAACAAGGAACCACACAACTATACCTGGTGGAGCTTCCGCGCCAATGCCCGCGCTAAAAACTTAGGTTGGCGTATCGATTACACCCTTGCCAGCAAAGAGCTAACCGACAACATCAAACGCGCCGCAATCCTACCCGAAGCTAAACACTCGGACCATTGCCCGGTATTGCTGGAGTTGGAATTTACCCCCTAACCCCCTGAAGGGGGAACAATAAAGGACATTGTCATAAAAAGGCGCGCAGGCCCAAACGACAAAGGGGGCGAGCCGGGAGTATGGCCCCGAGCGGGGAAGCATCCTCTTTGTCTTGATTTTTTTGGTTACTTTTTGTATCAAGACAAAAAGTAACGTCATAGCGACAAGCGATACCATGTGAATAGTCTACACCTAACACAGCTCTGTATAGTTTTGATATTCCTTTGTACCCTTACAGCAATGACGTTTAAGAGAGCCGACAAAAAAAAGAGCTTCCGGAAAAAACCGGAAGCTCTTTTCAAATATGTTCTTCAAAAGCTCCCCCGCTTACCAGCGGAGGCTGCGGGTTTACCCCTTTACTCTCTCCACATAACTTCCGGTTGCAGTATCAACCTTAACTTTATCACCAATATTGATAAACAAAGGCACTTTTATTTCGGCACCGGTTTCAACGGTAGCATTTTTCATTGCACCAGTTGAGGTATCGCCTTTTACAGCAGGTTCGGTATAAGTAATTTCCAATTCAGCCGATCCCGGGAGCTGGCCCATGATAGGTTCTTCGCTTTCAAAGGCTACGATAACGTTCATGCCTTCTTTTAAAAATTTTACGGCAGTGCCAAACAAACGCTTAGGCACATTATGCTGATCAAAAGTGCTATTATCCATAACCACTAATGAATCGCCATCCTCATATAAATATTGGTAATCACTGGTTTCAACGCGGGCAATATCCACCTCCTCATCCGTCCGGAAACGGTATTCAACCAATTTACCCGATTTAACATTACGCATACGTGCCTGGTAAAAAGCACGTAAATTACCGGGCGTGCGGTGCAAAAACTCCTCTACCTGAACCAACTCGCCGTTAAAGCGCAGTATATTGCCATTCTTTATATCTGATGCCTTAGCCATAAATTAAATAATTGAGGCGCAAACTTAGGCAGTTATAGGGAAAGAAACAAGTTTTGTGTTTAGTTGATTGGTTGGAATAAGTTGATTAAGTGAGTAGTTAGATAAAACTTAATCAACCACTCACCCAATCAACCACTCAACTACAAAGTCGCAATATCAATCACAAAACGATAACGTACATCGCCTTTTTGCATGCGTTCGTAAGCTGTAGTAATATCCTTTATGTCGATCATTTCAATATCCGATACAATGTTATGTTCGGCACAAAAATCAAGCATTTCCTGAGTTTCAGCCAAACCGCCAATTCCCGAACCGGCTAAACTCTTTCTGCCGCCCAGTAAACTAAAGGCATGTATGCTTGCTGGTTCTGGCGGTACACCAACACAAATATGTACACCATTGGTTCTTAATAAACCCAGGTACATATTAAAATCGTGCGGAGCCGAAACGGTATCCAATATAAAATCAAACGAATGTTTAGCCGCTTTTATTTGCTCAGGGTCGCTGGTTACTACAAAATGATGAGCGCCCAATGCTTTGGCATCGGCCTCTTTGCTTGGCGAAGTACTTAATACTGTAACCTCCGCGCCAAATGCTACACCAAATTTAACAGCCATGTGGCCCAAGCCGCCTAAGCCTAACACCGCAAGCTTGTGACCTGTGCCGACTTTCCAGTGTCTTAATGGCGAGTAAGTGGTAATACCGGCGCAAAGCAAAGGCGCTGTTGCTGCCAGATCCAATTTTTCTGAAATGTGTAAGGTAAAGTTCTCATCAACAACGATGGAATTTGAGTAACCGCCATAAGTCGGGGTTTTATGATCCTGCTCTAAACCGTTGTAGGTTTGTGAGTTGCCATTTAAGCAATATTGCTCCAGATCCTGTGCGCAGTTTTCGCAGTGGCGACATGAGTCGACCAAACAGCCGGTACCGGCATAGTCGCCTACTTTAAACTTGGTTACATGGCTGCCAACTTTAACTACACGGCCAACTATTTCATGTCCCGGTACCATCGGAAATATCCCCGGGAACCAATCATTTTTTATCTGGTGAAGATCGGAGTGGCAAACGCCACAATATAAAATATCGAATTGCACATCATGTGGCCCTACATCGCGCCTTTCAAAATTCCACGGAGCGAGATCCGTTGTAGGAGTTTGTGCCGCATATCCTTTAACTGGTATCATAGTAAATGTTTTAAGTGATTTATGCGAAGATAGGAGATTGCGCTTGTTTTTATAAAGATGGGATTGTCCGCAAAATGCAATTTTCTTTATCTACTCTTCCGCAGTCGCTCGGCTCCTGCCGAGTGACGAATATTTAGTGGCATCCTGCCACAGGCCAGAGGCCTTATGATACAAGTCACTCGGTTGGAGCCGATCGACTGCATTATTTTTTATACCAACCCCTTATAATCAGAAATATTCAACTGATGCCCGCAAAAGCTATACTCATGCAGTTGGTTGGAGCATATAATAGTTAACCGGTTCAACGCAAATTTTTCTACCAGGCTTAAATACCATTCAACGCCCTGTGCATCTAAATTACTGGTGGGTTCATCCAGCATTAATATAGTTGTGTCGGAGCAAAAGGCCAGCGCCAGTTTAAGCCGCTGTTTCATGCCTGATGAGAAATACTTGATCGGCTTATTTTTACTGGCCTGCATACCTAGCAGGGCAATAACCCCATCTTTATCCATTCCGACCTTGTAGATTTTAAACTTAAAGTGAAAATCGATCATCTCACTCAAAGTAAATTCTTCGATCAACTCCAAATATGGCGCAGCCAAACTAAGCTGTTTAAATACATCTTCGGCCTCAATTGCTTTACCCTCGAAATTATAGGTGATGGTACCCGCTGATGGCGACAAACTACCATTCAACACCTGGAACAAGGTTGATTTACCCGAGCCATTCGGCCCCAATATGGCATAGCTTTCACCAACGGTAAAAGTATAATCTATCTCCCTGAAGATCCAGTCACGATTAAAACGCCGGCTTATGTTTTGGAGGGTGATGATCATTGGTTCATGATTGATGGATAACAGTTCATGGTTAAACTATGTATGTATAAATATTATAAGCTTAGCCTATGATCCATGAATTATGAACCATTAAGAATTACCAAACCCTTTCATGATCCCTCTTTGTGAATTAGATACGAAATTTATGATCTCGTCTCTTTCAACAGTTGGATTAAATTCGGCCTCGATAATATCAAGCGCTTTGGTAATGTTATACTTTTTAAGGAAGATGATCCGGTAAATTTCCTGTATCTCGTTAATGGTTTCTGCCGAATACCCCCTGCGCCTTAAGCCTACAGAGTTTATACCGATGTATGATAAGGGCTCCCTGCCCGCTTTAGTAAACGGCGGAACATCCTTACGTACCAGTGAACCACCAGACACCATACAATGTGCGCCGATCTCCACAAACTGGTGAACAGCTGAAGTACCGCCTATAAAAGCGTGGTCATAAATATTAATGTGCCCTGCAAGCTGTACCGCATTGGCAATGATCACATTGTCGCCGATAATACAGTCATGCGCTACGTGCACATAAGCCATTAACAGGCAATTGCTTCCTATGGTTGTGGTATTTTTATCAAGCGCAGTACCGCGATTAAGGGTTACGCATTCGCGGATCACGGTGTTATCGCCTATGGTAACCGTGCTTGGCTCACCACGGTATTTCAGATCCTGCGGTGGTGCAGATACAACGGCACCCGGAAAAATACGACAGTTTTTACCAATACGGGCTCCATCCATAATAACGGAATTTGAACCTACCCAGGTACCTTCGCCAATTTCAACATCCTTGTGGATGGTAACAAATGGTTCAATAACTACGTTGTCGGCTATTTTAGCCTGCGGATGGATATATGCTAGAGGTTGGATCATGCTTCGTTACCTTTTACTTTTACAATTTGAGCCATTAATTCGGCTTCTACTACTACACGGTCGCCAACCATGCCAATTCCTTTCATTTGGGCTATGCCTCTGCGTATAGGCGAGGTAAGGTCGCAATAATATACAATAGTATCGCCCGGTACAACCTTACTTTTAAACCTGGCGTTCTCTATCTTTAAAAATAGGGTTAAATAATTTTCAGGATCAGGCACTGTTTTCAAAACCAGTATACCACCTGTTTGCACCATGCCTTCGATCTGTAAAACTCCCGGAAAAATTGGAGCATCCGGAAAATGCCCTCTGAACAGCTCTTCGTTCATGGTAACATTCTTTATTCCGATCACATGGGTTTTTGATAGCTCCATTATTTTATCTATCATCAAAAACGGCTGCCTGTGCGGCAATATTTTCATTATATCAACGGTATCTAAAATAGGCGCGGCATTAGGATCATACTTTTTCAGCTTTCTTTTCCCTTTATCTTTCTTTATCAGCGCTTTTATTTTTTTGGCGAAGGCTACATTCGCGGCATGGCCGGGCCTTGCTGCCATAATATGGCCTTTAAGCGGCGTACCAACCAGGGCCAGATCGCCGATCATATCCAGCAACTTATGCCTTGCCGGTTCATTCTGATGGCGCAGTTCGATATTGTTTAATATCCCCTGCGGCGCAACCTTGATGTCCTTGCGGTTAAATATTTTTGCCAGGTGTGCCAGTTCAGCATCATCAACATCTTTATCAACTACTACAATGGCATTGTTCAGATCGCCACCTTTTATCAGGTCATGCTGTAACAGCATTTCCAGCTCATGCAAAAAGCAAAAAGTACGGCATGAGGCTATCTCCTTTATAAATTCTGATATGGTAGATATACTGGCATGCTGGCTACCCAACACCTGCGAGTTATAATCGACCATACAAGTGAAACGGTAATCATCAAGCGGCATAGCCACCATATCAACCTTGCGGTCGGGTTCAGAGTAATGCAAGTTATACGGTATATGGAAATATTCTTTATCCGCTTCCTGGTCAATAAAACCAATATTTGTTATAGCATCAATAAATTGAATTGAGCTGCCATCCATAATAGGGGTTTCAGGCCCGTCCACATCAATTAGTACATTATCAACTTCTAAACCAACCAATGCTGCCAATACGTGCTCAACAGTACTTACGCTGGCACCATTTTGGGTAATGGTGGTTCCTCTTGAGGTATCGGTTACATTATCACAATCAGCATCAATTATAGGCGAACCCGGCAGATCAACCCTTCTGAATTTATACCCGTGATCTTCTTCCGCGGGGTTAAATGTCATGGTTACTCTCTGACCCGTATGAAGGCCTGTGCCCGAAACTGATACAGGCGCTTTAATAGTTCTTTGTTTTACATTCATATTATTCAGTTGATTGGGTTGATAGTGTGAGTAGTTGATTAGGTTTTGGAATAATAACTTATTAACTATTCTCCCAATCAACTACTCACTTAATCAACCTTTTCTTTCTTTAGTTCCGCAATAATTCTTTCTAACTCTATAACTTTCTTTTCCAGCTCAGGCAAGCGGTTCAATGCAACTTGCGAGCGCATATGAACCAGGTAAGTTGCCGCCGGCGAACCTGCCCATTTCTGTCCTTCTTCTTTTATTGAACGGCTTAAACCTGTTTTAGCCTGCAATTGTGTGCCACTCGGCACATTTATATGCCCTACAATACCAACCTGGCCGCCAACAATCACATTCTCTCCTATTTTGGTACTGCCTGATATTCCTGTTTGTGCAGCAACCACCGTATTGGCACCTATCTCCACGTTGTGGGCTATCTGAATCAAATTATCCAACTTAACTCCCTTGCGTATAATAGTTGACCCCATAGTGGCGCGGTCAACAGTAGTATTGGCGCCAATTTCAACGTTATCTTCAATTATTACATTTCCTATCTGGCTTATTTTCTGATAACTGCCATCGCCGGTTGGGGCAAAGCCAAACCCATCACCACCAATCACCGTTCCCGAGTGTATAATAATGTCGTTTCCCAGCTTACAGTCGAAATAAACTTTTACGCCCGAAAAAAAAGTAACGTTATTGCCTATACTTACATTATCGGCAATATAACAGCTGGGGTAAATCTTACAATTATTGCCAATGGTAACATTGGGGCCTATATAAGCAAATGCACCTATATAAACATTTTCACCAATTTGTGCCGATGGATGGATGAAGCAGGGTTGCTCAATACCGGTTTTATTTAGTTTTATCTTATTATACAGATCAAGCAACACTGTAATTGCCGAGTAAGCGTTGGCTACACGTATAAGCGTAGCTTTTACCGGCTCAGCCAATTGCTGGTCGTCATTTATGATCACTATCGAAGCATTGGTCGTATACAGATACTGCTCATATTTTGGGTTGGCCAAAAATGAAAGCGAACCCGCTGTGGCTTCCTCTATCTTAGCAAGCTGACTAACCGATACTGATGCATCGCCTTCAACTGTGCCATTAAGTAAGGAGCCTATTTCTTGTGCAGTAAATTGCATCCGGCAAATTTAAATGTTAAAATTGAAGCAGCAAAATTAGTTGATTATGTGAGATTTTATAAGCTGTTGATCTTATTTGCAAATAAAACCATCAAACTCATTAACCAAACCTCATCCGATCAACTTTTTATCATAACAAAGTATATATTTTTTCACGGTTTTGGCCAGTGCTTCCAAATTTGAATTATCGCTTGCGGCTGTAATATCTTTCACCGTTCCGTTCTTCATCAATATTAAAATACTTCCGTCGCCTACTTTATAAGCATTATTACGTACCTCATCGGTAAAAACAAAATACGATGCCTCGTGCTCGCTTATCCCATATTTCCTAACGGCTTTTTCGGTTAATTCTTTTATAAATGCTTCATCCGGTACCTCATTGGTAATATCTGTATGATACAGGTTACGATGCACCAGGTCACGGCAAAGCTGCGCCAATACAAAATCACTGCTGTTGGCCCATATTTTTACCGCGGCCATTATATCAGTATCATCCAAACCGGCAAAAGTTTCCAGGTTATTGCCTTCCGTTAAAAACATCTCACTACTGATGCTATTTACCAGGAAATGGTTTAACGCTGGTGTACAAAAAAGTTCTTCCTTACCTAATGATAGCTCCCGGGCACGTTTTAAAATATTGCTTAATAATACCTCGGCGGCTATTACCGTTTTATGCAGATACACCTGCCAGTACATCAGCCTGCGGGCTATCAAAAATTTCTCTATCGAGTAAATACCCTTTTCTTCAACCGCAATGTGGTCATCAACCACATTCAGCATCTTTATGATCCGGTCCGAACTGATCACACCTTCTGATACCCCGGTAAAAAAGCTATCCCGGTTCAAATAATCCAACCGGTCCATATCCAGCTGACTGGACACCAGCTGATGCAGGAAATTTTTAGGATAGCTGCCTTCGAATATTTCAATTGCCATGGTTAGTTTGCCGTCAAACTGCTTATTCAGCTTGTTCATCAGCAGTATAGATATATCCTCATGCCATATGCCATCAACTATTACCTGCTCCAGCGCATGTGAAAATGGCCCGTGCCCAATATCATGTAACAATATGGCTATGGTAACGGCTTCTTCTTCGGCAGCGGTTATTATTTGCCCTTTGTACCGCAAAGTTTCAATGGCCAGGCTCATTAAATGCATGGCCCCAAGCGCATGATGAAAACGGGTATGCAGCGCACCGGGATATACCAGGTGCGTCATCCCCAATTGCTTTATGTACCTTAACCGCTGAAAATAAGGATGCTCGATAAGGTCGTATACCAGATCGGCAGGTATACTGATGAACCCGTAAACCGGGTCGTTAATTATTTTCTTTTTGTTCAAAGCGCTTATAATGTTTGCAAAAGTGTTAAATAAAGGTAGAACACCTGTCGTATAATTGTTAATTTTTGTTAATCCTTTTATAATTCACAACAAAAACCGTGCTTTGAGGTTATAACTGTCTGGTCTGAACTACAAAATATATCGAATTAGCTACTCATATAATTCCAGGAATTCATAAATTCATATAATTCCGGTTCAGACAGCTTTATATAAATATATACCATGCAGGATACCACCATATTATGGGCTGACGATGAGATTGATCTCTTGAGACCCCATGTTCTATTTTTAAGCGAAAAAGGCTACAAGGTAACAACAGTTACCAACGGAAATGATGCGGTTGAATCTTTCAAAAATAATTATTTCGACCTTGTTTTTTTAGATGAAAATATGCCCGGGCTAACCGGACTGGAAACTTTATCGCAAATAAAAAACATTAACAACGATGTACCCATCGTACTCATCACCAAAAATGAGGAAGAGTATTTAATGGAGGATGCCATAGGCTCAAAAATTGATGACTACCTTATTAAGCCCGTGCACCCCAAGCAAATTTTGCTTACCATAAAAAAACTGATAGATAATAAACGCCTGGTTACCGAAAAAACAACCATGGCCTATCAGCAGGACTTCCGCAACCTTGGGATGACGCTTAATGACAACCTAAGCCATCAGGAATGGGTTGATGTTTACAAAAAACTTATCTACTGGGAACTGGAACTTCAGCAATTGGAAGATAGCGGAATGCACGAGATTCTAACGCTGCAAAAAGCCGAAGCCAATACCCAGTTCTGCAAGTTTGTTGAAAAGAATTATCTCGACTGGATCAAAAATCCGGATACCGCCCCTACCAGTTCGCCTCAACTATTCAAAAAGAAGGTTTTCCCTAAACTGGATGGTAAAGGCCCGGTGTTTTTTATATTGATAGATAATTTAAGGTATGATCAGTTTAAGATCATCAACCCTATTATATCAGAGTATTTCAGGCTTGAAGAAGAAGATACTTATTTCAGTATCCTGCCTACAGCTACACAATACGCGCGTAACTCCATATTCTCGGGCCTGATGCCTTTGGAAATGGAACGCCGTTACCCACAAATGTGGCAGAATGACGAAGATGAAGGCGGTAAAAATCTATTCGAATCAGATTTTGTTACCGATCATATCAAACGTGTTTTGCGCAAGGATATTAAACACTCCTACCACAAAATATTAAATATTGATGAGGGGCGCGCGCTGAATGAGTCGGTAAACAACCTCATGAACAACGAGCTGAATGTGGTGGTCTATAACTTTGTCGATATGCTTTCACATGCTCGTACCGATATGCAAATGATTCGCGAGCTGGCTAGTGATGATTCCGCCTATCGATCATTAACGCTGTCATGGTTTGAACATTCGCCGCTATTTGATCTGCTTAAATTCCTGGCATCAAAACAAGTTCGTGTGGTTATCACTACCGACCACGGTACCATCCGCGTAAAAAAACCAAGCAAAATCATCGGCGACAGAAACACTAATACCAACCTGCGCTACAAACAGGGCCGTAATTTAAATTTCAACCCGAAAGAGGTGTTCCACATCCGCAACCCGCATGATGCCATGTTGCCCAAGCTGCATGTAAGCTCAAGCTTTGTTTTTGCAAAAGAAGATAGCTATTTTGTTTACCCTAATAACTACAACCACTTTGTAAACTTTTATAATGAAACCTTCCAGCACGGCGGTATTTCATTAGAAGAAATGATCATACCCATTGCTACTTACGGGCCTAAATAGCCTGACCGAGACCTGCGAAGTTTTAAAAGTTCGCAGGTCTTTATATTATAATTCACGGATAACCTCATTACTATTATTGGGCTTAAATAATAATCTGATTTTTTTATTTAAATTTGATTATGGTTTTAATCATGAAAAATAGCAAGGACATAAGCAGGGTGAAAGACCTTTTATCTAAGCGCCAGGTTAAAAAAAAGTTCGATGCCAAAAAATTTTGCGGCGCATTAAAGGTTGATGAAGATGCATTAGTTATACAGCGACGACTTAGAGATGAGTGGAACTGATATTTTTGTAGATACAAATATTTGTATCTACTTTTTAGGTGGCGATATTGTTTTATCAGAGTTATTGCAAGACCAAAATTTATATTTATCCATTATTACAGAAATGGAGTTGTATGCTTATCATAGCAACAATGATGCATCTCTTAAAATTCTAACCAGTTTTTTAAATTCGGTTACCATAATCAATATCGATGATAAGGTTAAGATTAAGGCTATTGAGTTGAGGAAAAAAACTAAGATTAAACTACCCGACTGTATAATTGCCGCCTCTGCATTAGCTTATAATATACCATTAATAACTGCTGACAAAGGCTTTAAAAAAATAGAAGATATTGATTTAATATTATACGCCAATATCTAATCATGCTTTTAACTATAACATCAACAAACCAGCTTCCTGAAGCGGCATCCGAAATACTATCCTTCGCATCCAATAATCGTGTCTTTCTTTTTTATGGCGATATGGGCGCGGGCAAAACCACGTTGATCAAATCACTTTGCAGTAAATTGGGAAGCGCTGATAATATTACCAGCCCCACTTTTGCCATAGTTAATGAATACACCGGCCCAAACACCATTTACCATTTTGATTTTTACCGGTTGAAAAATCAATCCGAAGCTATGGACATTGGCTTTGAAGAATACCTCTACTCAGGCAATTATTGCTTTATTGAATGGCCCGAGAAAATCCCCGATCTGTTGCCATTACATTATGTAACTGTATCGATACAAGTACTTGACAATGGTTTTCGCCGTTTAACTATTGAGAATATTTAATTGAGATAATAATTTTTTATTTATCTTCATCTTCCGAAATATAAACGTAAATGAGTTCAGGGAAATACAGTGGGTTTTCGGATATCGCCAAGCAGGCTATGATGCAACCCCAGGAGTCGATGCTGGAAGTTAAAAGCAAAAAAAACAAACTTTATATAGGCATTCCGAAGGAAATTTCTTTTCAGGAAAACCGCATTCCATTAACGCCATTGTCGGTTGCGCTGCTGGTAAACAACGGGCACCAGGTAATACTGGAGAGCAATGCTGGCCAAGCCGCCAATTTTTCAGACAAGGATTATAGCGAGCAGGGTGCGCTTATTGTGTTTGATACCAAAACAGTTTATGAGGCCGACATTATCATAAAAATAGCGCCGCCAACTTTGGCCGAAATAGAGCTTATGAAACCCGGCCAAACCCTCATCTCTGCATTGCAGATCTCAACCCTAAAATCAGAGTGCCTGCATGCTTTATTAAAAAAGGGCATCACCGCGCTTTGCTTTGAGCATTTGCAAGATGAAGGCGGCTCATTAACCGTAGTGCGCGCCATGAGCGAAATTGTGGGCGCTACATCCATATTAATAGCAGCAGAATACCTAAGCAATGTTTTCGACGGCAAAGGCTTGATGCTCGGCGGCATTACAGGCGTACCACCTACAGAAATCGTAATATTAGGCGCAGGCACTGTAGGCGAATATGCCGCCCGTACTGCCATATCATTAGGTGCCGAAGTAAAAGTTTTTGACCCTTCCATATACAAATTGCGCCGCTTGCAGAATAACATTGGTACCCGGATATTTACCTCGGTAGTTCAGCCCATAGTTTTAGAAAAAGCCGTTACCACCTGCGATGTTGCCATTGGTGCCATGCGTGCCGAAGATGGCCGCAGCCCCTGCATTATATCAGAAGCAACCGTAAGCAAAATGAAACGCGATTCTGTTATTATTGATGTAAGCATTGATCAGGGTGGCTGCTTTGAAACCTCTGAAATAACCAACCACACCCATCCGGTATTCCGTAAGTATGATGTGATCCACTATTGTGTTCCAAACATTGCATCGCGCGTAGCGCGCACCGCCACCTATGCCCTCACCAATATTTTTGCCCCTATTTTATTGGATATTGGCGAACAGGGTGGATTAAAGAACGTTATCTGGCAAAATGCCGGCGTTCGTAATGCTGTATATATTTACCAGGGTCACTTAACCAGTAAATATATTGGCGAAAGGTTCTCCATCCCCTGCAAGGATCTTGATCTTCTCATTGTTTCACACCGTTAATTTAAAATATGCTCAAAAAATTCATTCCCAAAACAACACTTGCTTTATTGCTCGTGCTTGGGGGCAGCAATGCATTTGCCCAAAATAACCTTCAAGGTGCATGGCAGGCGTTTCTTGAAAATAAAACCGATACCGCTAAACTTTTATTTAACCAGGCCGTGCAGCAAAATAACAATGCTGCCGATGCCCTGCTTGGCCTCAGCCTCATCGAAGAAACAGACCAGGCACCCAAAGCCGCGTTTAACTATTTTCAAAAATTTTATGCGATAAGTAAAAACCCGGCACCCTATACCTATGCCCTTTGGACCACCCCGGTTGTTAGCGGCGCAACAGGTAAGCGCACACCAGAGCAACTTGATTTTTTGAAGCAAGTTGCCGAAAATACCAGCTACGATGGTATGATGGCTGCTATGGCTTATTCTCTTATAGGCAAACATTATGAGGCATCTGTACAGTTGGATAAGGCTGATGCTGCTTATAAAAATATCAACTCGTTTGATAACTGGCAGATAACCGGTGAATTTGAAAATATTTCAACCAGCGGTTTCGACAGAAATTACACAGTGATCGATCATCCCGAAGCTACTGCAATGTTCACCACTAAATACGGAGCAAAAACAGGCTGGCATACCGTTACCGATCTAAGGCACGATAAATGGTTCGATTTCGAATATTATTCAGAAGCAGAAAATTCCATCATCTTTTCGCAAACATTCATTAAATCTCCACAGGCGCAGGAAGCACAACTGCGTATTGGTGTATCCGGCTCGGTAAAAGTTTGGGTAAATGATGCCTTGGTATTATCAGTTCCTGAAGAACGTAATAACGACCTTGACTCCTACCTGCAAACTATAAAGTTAAACGCAGGCTATAATCGCGTGTTAGTGCAAATTGGCGAAAGCTATGCCGGGAACATGAACTTTTTGCTCCGCTTAACTGATGACAAGGGGATCCCCCTGCCCGGTTTAACCAGCGTTGCCACGGCACAGCCATATACGAAGGAACCCGCATTTGTATCGCAAAAAATTGAGCCTTTTGCCATAACTTATTTTGAAGATCAGATAAAGGAACACCCGCAGGATTGCCTGCCTAAAATATTATTGGCTGAGGCTTATCTGCGCAATGATAAAACCTACGAAACAAGGCGCGTACTTGATGATCTGACATCCAAATACCCTAACAGCACTTTTCTTAATTTAATGATGCTGGATGTTTTTAACCGCGAGAATAACCGTACTGGTTCCGAAACGCTTAAAGAAACCATTAAAAAGAATGATCCGACATCCACCGAAGGCTTGATATTAAAGTACGGTGAATATTATGAGCAGAAAGACTTTGATAAAGCCGCTGACATTGTTAAACAACTGTCAGCCAAACCCGAGTTGGATGAAATTCTCTACGAAAGCAAAATGGGCATAGCCAGCGGAAATAAAAACCAGGATGAGGTTGTGATATTAGTTGAGGAGGCATATGTCAAATACCCTGATAATAAAGAGATAGCCGGGCTAAAGTATGATGTGGAGCAGCAGATCAGGAAAAATCCGAAAGCAAGTGATGTGCTGAAAAAGTACGTTGACAATAACGATGACTACAGCATGGCAAAAGCATTATCTGACGCTTATTTTACCGCCGGAGATGCTGCCGATGGCATACAGGTACTGCAAACGCAAATTGATCATGAACCTTATGCTACCGGCATATATGCTAATTTAGGCGGCCAGTACTATAAACAGCAGCAATATAAAAAGGCAGAGGAATGTTATTTAAATTGTATCCGCATAGCGCCAACCATCGGTAATTATTACGCCTCGTTAGGTAAGATAAATGAGATGATGAATAATAAGGATGTGGCTATTAAATATTATTTAAAGGGCCTTACCTTTTCGCCAAATGATTATGAAACCATAGCCTCGCTGCGTAAACTACAGAATAAAAAAGAGGTGTTCTCTTATTTTAAAGATCCGGATGTTGACGAAGAAGTGAGGAATGCCCCAAAAGCAGCAGATTACCCTGATGATAATGCGGTGATATTGGATGAAGAGGTGCAAAAAATAGTTTATGCACAGGGAGGTTCCGAAGAAAAGAGATTTATTACCGCAAAAATTCTTACCCAAAAAGGTATTGATGGCTGGAAAGAATACCGTATTGATTTTGACAACTGGCAGGACCTGTTTATAGAAACCGCCGAAGTTATCAAGGCCAACGGAACCCATGTACCTGCCGAACGTAATGAAAACAACCTGGTTTTCACCAATCTTGAGGTAGGCGATGTGATCAATATCCGTTATAAGATCAAAAATTACTCAAAGGCAAAACTGGCAGGTTATTTCTGGGATTCATTTTACTTTACCAATGGCAATCCGCATGTAATGTCGAAATACTCATTATTGATTGATAAGGGCCAGAAGTTCAGTTATACTTTTTCACAAAAACCTATTGCCCCGGTAAAAACTTCAGTTGATGAGTTTGACTTATATACCTGGAAAAACGAGAAACAGGAATCATTGCAGTATGAAGATAAAATGCCGCCGCTTGATGACGTGGCAAATGTGCTTTATCTTACATCTATTCCCAACTGGAAGTTTATTTCAGACTGGTATAATGACCTGGCCTCGGCAAAAGCACGTACCAACTACGAAGTAAAACAGGTGATAAGTGATATTTTTAAAGACAATCCAAACCTTACCGATTTTGAAAAGATCGAAAAAATATATCGCTACATCACCGGAAATATTAGTTATAGCGAAGTTTCATTCCGACAAAGCGGGCTTATCCCACAAAACCCATCGGCAGTAATAAATACCCGCATTGGCGATTGTAAAGATGTGGCCACCCTGTTTGTTGCTATGTGTAAAGAAGCTGGCATTAAAGCACATTTGGTACTGGTAAAAACCCACGATTATGGCATCCTCGGTATGCCGTTGCCAAGTATTGATTTTAACCACTGTATGGCTAAAGTCACCTTAAACGGTAAGGATTATTATATTGAACTCACCAATCAATATTTACCTTTCCGAAGCCTGGGTAATAGCGAGATCAATTCAACCATGTTGGATATTGATGAAACCACAGGCACTGCAACCAAACTGCTTAACCCAACAACACGTAAAGAAAACAACATTAAAAGGATCACCAATATCAACTTTAAAGATAAGGATATGCTTATTGATGAGCATACCTATAAAACGGCTGCACTGGCCGGCTCTATGCGTGAAAATGTTGGCGATCTTTCCGAAAAAGACCGTATAAAAGGCATGAAAGAGGCTTTATCATCAGCCTATCCCGATAACGAGATCACCATGCTTGATTACCGCGATGTCGATCGTAAAAACCCGGTAGATACTGCTTATATGCACCTGGCTTACCAGATAAACAACAGCGTTAAGTCAATTGCCGGAATATCTATCTTCACTATACCGTGGTCTGATAATATTACTGCTAATGACCTGCAAGTTAATTTGCCGCGCTATTCAGGCATTGATCTGAGCCAGATGTTTTACCTCGATAATGAAACCGAAGTGGTTACGCTTACGCTCGAACCCGGCAAAACCCTGGTTGAAGCGGTAACTCCCATCTCATTAAAAAATGATATACTGGAGTATAGCATCACCCCAAAACAAGAGGGTAATAAAGTGGTTATTACCCGCACATTTAAATTAAAAAAGGATTTTGTTCCTGCCGATAAGGTTCCCGAGTTTAATACCTTCTTTAAAAAGATGGTTGAGGCTGATGCAAAAGAACTTGCCATGAAATAATGAAAAGAGCTGTCGCTATAATTTTTTTAGCCGCTATAATTCTATGCACAGTAAGTGCACAGGATTATAGCCGGCAATTAAAAGTAAGCGGCCCATCTGTTTATTATCAGCAAGTAAAAAATGATCCTAATAAGCGGCTTGTCGAAATAAAAAAGTATATCCCCAATATCGTACTTGATATTCGCTACGCAACAACCAATAATTTCACTCACCACGTAATGTACAACCAGGCCGGGGCGTTTACCCGGCTGCCGGTTGTTTTGGCTTTACAGCAGGTTGAAGCCGAACTTAAAACACATGGCCTGGGCCTTAAAATTTACGATGCCTATCGCCCTTACTCTGTTACTGTAAAATTTTATGAGGTTACCCGCGATACCAATTTTGTTGCCGACCCTAAAAAGGGATCAAGACATAACCGGGGCTGCGCCATTGACCTGAGTCTGATCGATCTGAAAACCGGTAAAGAACTGGATATGCCTACCGGGTTCGACAGTTTCAGCAAAAAAGCTGCCGCAGATTATCCAGATCTATCCAAGCAACAAATTGCAAACCGCGAGTTGCTGAAAAGAGTAATGCAGGCACATGGTTTTAAAGTGATCCCAACCGAATGGTGGCATTACGATTTTAACGGCTGGCAAAATTATGAGTTGCTTGATGTGCCATTTTCAGCTATAAAATAATTTATCTGCCCGGCAATCCCTGCGAATAATTATCCAAAATATAGCTCTGCGGTATGGCATTGGTATGATGCTTTTTTCCATAAGTGGTAACCATGCAATCCACATCGCCGGATGGTTTTATGGTTACGGTGAATAACTGGTCGTAATCCTCTTTATCCAAACTATCAAATGGCGTATCGGCACCCAATGCGGCAAGCAACGGCAAAATCGTGTTATAATTGGTGATTATCAGCACTTTCTTCCCGATAAAATTATTTTTAATTATCGTGGCAAACTTTTGTACGCTATCAGTATATACCCTCGGCAATATTTTTACTTTAGCTGCCAGCGGATTTGCCGTAGCAGCTGATACATTTTTGGCGGTAATATAAATCACCTCTACCCCTTCGTGCTTTAGTCTTTTTTCAAGGTCTATAGCCCTTTCTTCACCAGTTTGGGATAATTTGTCGCTGTTATCATCACTTTCAGCATGATTTACCACCCATATGGTAGTTTTTTGTGCTGAGGCACTAAAATTGCTAAGCATTAGTACAAGGAGAAGTAACATAAAATAGCGACTCCAAAAAAGGGCTTTTCTCATCTTAAGCGATTTGTTTTTAACCGGGCACTTTATAATAATACGTATATTTTGGTTTATCGGTTTAATATACATAATGGTTTAATAACAAACAGTATATAATTAACATATACCGCCTTATTACGGATATATTTGATTTAAATATGAAAGTTTTTAGTACAGAGTTTCTTAAACACTTATGGAAAGTAATAGTGGCCACTTTTATGGGCTTTATTGATGATAATGGCTTAAAGTTAAGTGCTTCATTGGCCTATTATACAGTTTTTTCCATAGCTCCTTTATTATTTTTGATATTGGCATTAGCCGGTTTATTCCTGGGCGGGAACCAGAAAGTTACCAATGATATTTACCCGCACATCAGTGCAATGCTGGGGCCGCAAGCCGCAGATCAGATCTTGAGCATGCTTAAAAATCAATTGACTGCCAAATCGAACGTTGCGGTTGTAGTTGGTGTGGTTACTTTACTAATTGGCGCAAGCACTATGTTTGTTGAGATACAGGATTCGCTCAACATTATATGGCGGGTAAAAGCAAAGCCTAAAAAAAGCTGGCTTAAATGGATAATCAATCGATTTCTATCTTTCTCATTAATTATAACTCTAGGGTTTTTGTTGTTAGTATCACTGATAATTAATTTATTGGTGCTTGCTTTAAGCGCCAAGCTTCAGCATTTTTTGCCCGGGGTAACTATATGGATCTTGAATGCAATTAATGTGGGTATAACTGTTGTTGTAATAGCTGTTTTATTTGGCATTATATTCAAGTTCCTGCCCGATGTTAAAATTACATGGAAAGATGTACGCTCCGGAGCAATTTTCACTGCGTTGCTTTTTTTGCTGGGCAAATACCTCATTGGTTTGTACATTCAATATTTTGCCAATAGCTCGGCTTATGGTGCCGCAGGTTCAGTAATTCTAATTTTACTCTGGATCTATTACACCGCGGCCATTTTGTATATCGGTGCCGAATTTACCCAGGTATATGCCGAGGCCATCGGCAGCCGTATTGAACCTGCCGAATACGCCGTACACATACACCAAACAGAAACTGAAGAAGTTGTAAAAAAATTGCCCCTGCAAAACCCGGATATAAAAGACGACATGAAAACGGAATAAGCCTTTAGGTAACTATTTGCTAATTCTCCTTTTAATTGCTAAGTTTAATTACCAGTTATAATACCGGTTTCTTAAATAATTCCATTTATGAAATTGCTGCGTGCCATTATATTAATATGCCTTTTAGGTTCCTGCTTTTTATCGGCAACAGCACAATACTTTGATCTGCAAAAAAACAAAAAACGTGTTGTATTGCCTTTTCGCGTCATCCGCAATATGATAGTGATACAGCTAAATATTAATAATAAGGGCCCTTTTAATTTTGTTTTAGATACAGGCGTAGGAATCATGATCATCACCAAGCCAAGCCTGGTTGATTCTATAAATATTATTTCAAAACGAACCATAAAAATACCCGGTCTTGGCGATGGTGCCGATGGTGAGGCATATATTACTTCGCCTTTAAATATTGATATTTCCGGACTAACCAGTTATGATGTTAGCGCTGCTATTTTAAAAAAGGATCAGTTTAACCTTTCTGAGTATGCCGGAATGCCTATACATGGTTTATTGGGATATGAGTTTTTTAACAACCTTGCTGTTAAAATTGATTTTAGTGATAGCACACTTACTATATGCAAGCCAGCTGACCTACACATTTTCAGAAATGGCGATAAGATCCCGATAACTATAGAAGACCGAAAGCCTTATATGCGGGCCAATATCACCTTTCAAAACGGGAAAAAAGTTAGTAGTAAACTGGTGATAGATATTGGTGCTGGCCACCCGGTGTCAATTGAAAATATGATCAAAAATAATGGGCTCCCTCAAAAATTTATTGCTGCAAATTTAGGAGTGGGTTTAAATGGCCCCATTGATGGTTTTATCAGCCGTATAAATGAGATCGAAATTGGAAACTTTAAAATTAAAGATGTGCTGGCATCCTTCCCTAATAATATCAATAGGCAATCGGCATCGTACATCGTTCCACGTGATGGAAATTTGGGACTTGGATTGCTCAAAAAATTTGATGTGATATTTGATTACCCCGATAATGCCCTATACTTAAAAAAAGGGGTGCTATTTAATGAACCCTATGAACATGATATGAGCGGACTGGAATATTATGCCGCTGGCGATAAATATCAACACGTTATTATCAGCCGGGTTGAACCCGGGTCTGCAGCTGATGCCATAGGTATAGAAAAAGGCGATGAACTGGTTACAATAAATCTTAAACCAGTTGCCACTATGACCCTTGAAGAAATAGATACTATATTTAAGTCGAAAGATGATCGCAGTATTTTGCTGGAAGTATTCCATGATAACAAGTATGACCAGGTTATCCTTACTTTAAAACGCAGGATCTGATATCGCTGAACACTTATTTTAATTGACTTATATTTTCAAAAAAGGCTGTCTGTAAGTCCAATAGCGATTTAACCCTCATTTCTTCTCCATACATATCAAAACATAAGAACTGTGAGTGGTTTGTATCATTATTTTTTGCTTTTTCAAAAAAATTAAATGTCTCAAAAAAATAATGATTGGTAGTCACATTATTCTTTTCATTGGTTTGTGAGGCATTCAGCCTAAACCCAATACTATCAATCCATTTGTGCACTTTTAAGTGCAAATTTGCCCGAATCTGCTTCATACTTAATGCTTTACTTCAATTACATAACGAAGTACCTACCCGTATGTTTTTACATATGACAGATATTTAATAACAATTGTTAATCTTTTCGGGTATATGTGCAAAATAATACCTTATTTAACGGTCCTAAAGCCTAAATATAATATGTAACCTATTATACGTGTTTCCGTAAACAGAAAAATCCCTTTAAATTATAATTATGAAAAAACATTCACTTTTATTACCCTTCTTATTACTTCTAGTATATTCAACCACCCTTAACAGCTGTTCAAAAGATAAAACCCCTGGCCCTACAGGTCCTGTAGGAGCCACCGGCTCTACTGGAGCAACCGGCGCAACAGGTACAGCAGGCCCACAGGGTGCTACCGGAGCAACGGGTGCCGCAGGTAGCAGCACAGGCATAGCCGGAGCAACAGGTGCCACAGGTGCAACCGGAACCGCCGGTGTAAATGGTGCCACTGGTGCAACCGGAACTGCCGGTGTAAATGGTGCCACTGGTGCAACCGGAGCTACAGGCGCGACCGGAACTGCCGGTGTAAATGGTGCCACTGGGGCTACAGGTGCCACAGGCACTGCAGGTACTAATGGTGCCACAGGAGCTACGGGTGCCACAGGCGCAGATGGCGCAGGTGCTGATAGCTATTTATTCCCTAATCAAACCCTTTTGTTAACTGGCACACAACTATCAGTTCCTGCAATAACACAAGCAATAGTTGATCAGGGGGTTGTATTAGTATATTTCAGATCTGCCGGCAGCACTTCATCTTATTATGCATTGCCATATAATTCATCGGGCGTAAGCATATCTGTGGCCGACTATGGCGTTGGATATGTTAATATAAATTCCAGTATAACCGAATCTGATTTAGATATTAGGGTTGTTGTTGTTTCAGGCTCATCACTAACCACGCTTAGCCGTATTAATACCGGCAGTTACGCACAACTATCATCAGTATTACATTTAAACAATTAATATTATTTTATAACCTAAACCAAATATTATTAACGAAAAAAGCCGGCAATTGCCGGCTTTTTTCGTTAATATGTAACAATGATATGATTATTAATCAATTAACACTTATAAATGCAACCTTTGTTTTATATCCTTGTATTTTATAAACTACAAGGACGCTAAAACAAATTTATGAAGCCTTTACTACTTATTTTATCACTTATTTTTTTAACTACTACTTATTCTTTTGGGCAAAATGGCCGCGAAGTTCATGGTACCATTGTTGATTCAACCAAACAATCCATCCCCGGAACAGTAATTATGCTTCTTTCTGATAAAGGCGACAGCAGCAAAGTTGCAGCAGATAATAATGGTAATTTTGCATTTGGAGCCGTTACCGGCTCTAAAATTACGCTAAGCATAACATCAATTGGTTACGTAGCTGTTAGAAAGCATTATACATTAGATCCGGGCACCGCGCCTATATCGCTTGGCCAAATTGTGTTAAAAGTGGAATCAAATATGTTACAGGGGGTAACCATTAAAGGCGTTAATGCGGTTTCGTTTTCCGAAGACACCACAAACTATAAAGCCAGCGCCTATAAAGTAAGAGATAACGCCCCTATTGAAGATGTGATCAAAAAACTACCAGGCGTTGATGTGGATGTAAACGGCAATATCACCACACAAGGAAAACAGGTAACTAAAGTGCGTATAAATGGTAAGGATTTTATGGGCGGCGATGTACAGTCGATCACCAAAAACCTGCCTGCTGACGTAGTTGAAGATATTCAAATGATTGATGATTATGGCGATCAGGCAAATTTAACGGGCATTAAAACCGGCGAGCCTGATAAAATAATGAATATCACCATCAGGAAAGACAGGAATTATGGCTATACCCTGCAAGGCACGGGCGGCGATGGTGAAGATGCTTTACCACAAAGCCAGGGAATCCCTGATGAGAATCGTTATTTGGGTACAGTAAACAGCTTTATATTTGATGGAGACCGTCAAATAGCTGTTTTAGGAAGCATAAACAACACAAATGTTAACACCTTTTCATATGGCTCAAATAGTCCCGGTGGCGGAAGCGGCTTTGGTGGTGGTAATGGTGGCGGCGGTGGCGGCCGCGGTAATGCCGCAAGGGGTATGATGAATAATGGTAGCCTTATTACCACACAAAATGGTATAACAGATGCACATTCACTAGGTGCCAATTTCCGCGATCAATGGGGTAAACATATGGCGGTATATGGTAGTTATAGCTTTACCGATAATACTGTTACCACAAATAGCGACAATAACCAAACAAATCTTACTAATGGCAGTGTAAACTACCAAAAAAGCCTCGAAACCGACAGGGATATTAACCATCGTTTCACCTGGAACATGGAGTACACACCCGACACCAGCAATTATTTAAAAATAACCCCAACATTCTCATACGCAGGCGTAAATACACAAGATAACGAAACGGTTACTTTATCATCAAAGGACGGTTCTCCCATCTCTGCTTATACGTCTAATTCAAGTGCTAATTCATCAGCTCCAACTTACGGGCTAAATTTATTGTATAATCACAAATTTCAACACCGGCATAACTTTAGCGCTTATGTTACGCTAAGCTCTACTACCAGCAACCAATATCAAAATCCAACGTATGATTACACAGTAGGGCAGCCAACCGCTCCCACCAATCAGCAGATCACTACCTACAGCCGGACCAATAGTATTGGAACAACATTGTCATACATTGAGCCTATAGGCCATCTATCTTTCCTTGAAGCTAATTATGCTTTTAGTTTTGCATCAACCAATAATGATAAGAATACGATGGTAATAGATACTGTTGCGAGCATTCCGCCATTTGTCCCCGATAGTGCATTAAGCAACCGGTATAACTATACATTCATGACCAACCGCTTCGGCTTGAATTATCGTTTCATACAAAAGAAATATAATTACACTTTAGGAATAGCGGCCCAGCCCGCTGTATTAAATGGCAGCTCACCTGTAACTGGTGCACAAACCCATGTTAATACATTTGATATAATACCGACTGCTCGTTTTGTATACAATTTTTCAAGAAGCCATACTTTTAGCCTAAACTATAATGGATCAAGCAGTTCGCCAAGTTTTACACAGCTACAGCCTGTTATTGACTTTAGTAATGCATTATACCCGGTTGAGGGCAACCCTTATCTTAAACCGCAGTTTACTAACAATTTTTCTATAAGGTATAATTCATTTGATTTTGCAAGCGGGAACATCTTGTTTACTAATCTTAGCTTTCAATCCATAAGCAATTATATAACAACAAATACGGTTAGCTACCCGTCTGTATATACCAGAGATCCTCGTTTCCAAAACACTATTTTAACAAAGTATTTAAATACAGATGGGGTGGGGTATACTAATCTATCGGCTAATGTAATTTATTCCAAACCATGGGAAGAACGCAAATACACCTTATCGCTTTCGGGTGCGATCGCCTATACCACAACTGTCGGTTATATCTCCAATGTTACCTATGATAGTGTAACAACCCATACTGACTCTACAACACAGAAAAATGTTTCAAAAAATTTGCAACTTACCCCGGGTTTAAAATTTAGGGTTGATATTACTAATATTATTGATGCACAGTTCCTGACAAATTATGCCATTAACCATACAGACAACACCGTACAAAACGCGCTGACAGACGGTACGGCGGATGTTCGCACCTGGACCTTAGGCCTTAACGGTAAAAATTATTTTGGCGATTGGACATTTAGTTATGATTATACCAAAGCTATTAACTATGGTTATGCTTCAAACCTAAATGTTACCAATCCAAATATTTTAAATACCTATGTTGAGCGCCGGTTTTTGAAAGGAAACAGGGCTACTATCCGTTTATCGGTATTTGACTTATTTAATGAAAATACTGGCTTTACAAGCACACAAACGGCAAGCTCAATTACCGAAACTCATGTTAATCGCCTTGCACGTTATTACCTGGCAACCTTTACTATAAGGCTGCAAAAATTTGCCGGTAAAGCACCTGCAGATATGCCCGGCTCACAACATAATTTCAGAAGAAATGGCGGACCTGGTGGTGGTGGCCCTGGCGGCCCCGGTGGACCAGGCGGTGGTGGCTTTGGCGGCGGGCCGGAATAATATTTCAATTTGATAAAACAAAAAACGCTCATGAAAATCATGAGCGTTTTTTTATCTGCTTGTCATTTCTCCCTACGGTCGAAATGACAAAAATATGCCTTTATCCTTTTATCAACACCGTGTTGATCACTCGCTCAAGCTCTTCAAGATCAAAAGGCTTGGCCAGGTAGCTTTCGGCTCCGGCGTGGTCGGCGAGTAATTGTATATCGCTGTTAGCCGAAAAATAAATAACCGGTATGTATTTTAAAACCTCATTTGTTTTTAAGGCCTGTGTAGCCATAATGCCACCCTCGTCGGGTATCCAGTTGTCCATTAATATTACATCTGGTAAAATCCCGGAAACCCTTTCAACTATTTGGTTACAATTGGTAAAGGTATGTACTACCCACCCCTGTTCCTCTAAAATATAACTACAGATGGAAAGTATATCCTCATCATCATCAAATATGATAATTTTTTTACCTGTCTTATTCATCGCACTAAGTTACTATGTGAAGCTATGAATAACTTTTTTAAGAAGCAAATGTTTTTCTTTTCGTTTATTTTTTACTAAAAAGTTAAAATTTAAGTGAAATACCTGTAGTAAAATAAAATACCGCCGGTTTATCGGCCACGCCTAATGCCTTTGCTACCGCCGCTGATTTAAATTCATTTTCAACAATGGCATAGGTTGGTGTAAACTGAAAAATAAATGGCCCGGCTTTATATTCAACCGGTATTGAAAACTCATAATCAAGCAGGTTAAACTCATTAACACTTTGCTCAAACTTAGTTATTAACGCATTTTGTGTTGCTGTTCTTTTTGCACTTTTAAAAACTTTTTTGGTAAGGTATGCATCATAAAAGTTTTGTGTACCGGCATTTACGGCCACAGTTGGCGAAATAAGCAGAAAATCCTTATTACCCAATATTTCCCCGAAGATAAAATCATGCGATATGCCAAAGTTTATAAAGCCATCATTATCGATGCCCTGTTTATTTATATCATAATCCAGGCTTATCGAAGGGGTAATTATATCGGCTATGTCATAATCAAAATTAGCGTTAAAGATGCTGCTTACTGATGACCCTATTTGTGTACTGTTAACGTTATAAAACATCTTGGTATAGGAAACCTCGCCTGAAAAATCATCGTTAATATCAAAATCATATCCCGCTGCAATATCTCCGCCATCAATTTTGTGTGTTTTATTATCCGGCAGATAATCCAATGTACCTGAAACATATAAACCAAACTTGAATGCATATTTTGCATCAGGCGAAATAATTGGTGTTGTTACCGGCCCGGTACGGCCCATAAAAACATTATTGCTTATATAATCAGCTCCTATTTTAAAAGATGATTTTTTCGTTGTGTCTGCTTGGGCGGTAGCATTTTTAGTACTATCTGTTATAGTGCGGCCAAAAGCATTATATATTGAACATAATAATAAAACAGTGAGTAATAATTTAGGGGATAGTTTAAGCATAAGGGGTTTTAGCTGAATAATATTATTATAATAATTCCTTTGACTATATAATACAGAATGGTTTAATCAAAAAACAAATATTTTCCTTATTAAACTATTTAAAATAATAACCGTCATACATGCAACTAACACAAACAATAAATATTAAAACTAAAAAAATGAAAAGACTAAGTTTAATGGCAGCCGGAATTTTATTTTCAGCTGTTGCATTTGCTCAAACTACTACCCCAACAACTACACCTACTACGCCGGCAACAAAAAGCCCTGTAGTAAAAGCACAAATGAAGGGCCTGCGCCAGGATGAACGGGCTTACGACAATAATAAAGCAGAAGCTAAAACAGCAATTAACAAAGGCAATTTAACTGCCGCAAAAACTGACCTTGCTGCTGCAAAAACAGACAAGCAGGAGATCAAAACTGATTCAAAAGCACTGAAATCAGAAGGTGTTGCGCATCCGGCAAAAACAGCTGATAAGCAAATTAAGAAAGCCGATGAAAAAGCAGTAAAAACTGATGTTAAAGATGTTAAAACCGACAAGGTTGCTGAGCAAAAAGCTGTAAAAGCTGGTAATATCACAGCAGCGCAAACCGATCAGAAAGATGTAGCTGCTGACAAGGCTGATCTTAAAAAAGACGCAAAAGAAGCTCGTCGTGATGGTGTTAAACACCCTGTACGCCGCGCAAAATAATTATTAAGGAAAATAAAGTGAATTGAAACCCTGCAAAGTTTTGCAGGGTTTTACATTTTTTAAACTATGCCGCTAAAATCACCCTTTTTCGCCTCGAATTCATATAGATAACCAACCCACCAAAAGCAACAATTAATATAAGCGGGATAATAAGTGTGGTTTGCAGTACATCGGGTCCGGCCTGGCTTTTAGCCTGTACCAGAGCCTGTGCCATTGGTGTTCCATCAGCCGCCTTTATATAGTTGCTCAGCCTGGCACCATTGGGTAAATGCCTAAGCGTTAACCGATCATAATACCCTCCCATAAATATCATATATAATGATACGGCAAACATACCTGCACCACCAATCAGGTTTAAGCCTACAGCTCCGGTACGTGGTAAATTTTCGGCCACAAAGCCGATCATACAGGGCCAGAAAAAGGCAACACCCAGTCCAAATATAATTGCAGCTAAAAAAATAGCGTCGCCGTGCAGATTAATAAACAAGAATATCCCCAGGGCTGATAATATTGCGGAGATGAATAATACCCCCTGCGGAGCCAGCCGATGAACGACCGGACCCGCAAAAGCCCTACCCAGTACTTGTACTGATGCCACGAATGTCAGGATCAAAATAGCATTGTCTGTAACTGTTTTGAATAGCACGTCCGTCCACTGATTAGTAAACAATTCAGTAATTGCTGTACCAAACATACAAATTACCATAAACAGGAACAGCGGATTAAGTAACGCCTTGTACATATCACCTGTGCTTACACCTGTAGCTACTCTTTCCGTTACCGGGAATTTAAGCCGGGAGAAAAGCCAGCCATAGATCAGCGTTGGAATAAGCATGGTCGCTATCTCCACCTGCGAGATCCAATAAGGTTTGGGGGATATGTTATGCGCCAATACATTATTCAACCCAAAAACAATCAGCGTGCCTATAACAAGCCCCGCCGGGAACCAGAGATGAAAATGATTTAATTTAGTGGTTTTATTATTGGGGTACAACGACGCGACAAGCGGATTACAACTTGCTTCAACCGTACCGTTGGCAATACCTATAAGCAGGGTTGATAGAAATAAAGTCCAGTAGCCATTTGCAAAAATGGTAAGCACTATCCCCAACAGGTGAAAAATAAATGCAAATACCAGCAATTTCTTCATGCCGATAATATCAACTATAAACCCACCGATTATAATGGCTAACGGAAAACCCCAGAAAGCAGTTGCGGCAATGGTACCCAGTTCGGAAGCATTCAGATGGAATTTTATGGCCTGGTCATTCAATATCCCGGCGCGAATACCGAATGACAATGAGGTTACCAAAAGCGACAAGCAACTTGCCACAAACAGTTTAGATGTTTGAATTTTTTGCATACGGGGGTTTAAATCAGGTTTATAATTGGATGTTCACAACCCTATGCAAGATAACTATTGTTAAACTAATCAATAGCATTTTAACCCGGCTTTTCTTAGTACGATTTTAACCGCCTCGTAAGCAAACGGCTGTTTATGCTGCGGTAATTGCCGGTTCACTAATTAATTGTGCTTCTTGTTTCTTTATTTTTGCTTTACGCAAATAGCGTAAATGTATTAAACCTATTAATAGCGCTATAATTCCTTCGCCCAACAAGGTGTCGGTAGTGCCTATCCATTTTGATACCGCCCCAATCAGCAAACCACCCAAAGGCTGCATACCAAAAAAGGCCATCGCATAAAAGCTGATCACCCTGCCGCGCATATTAATATCAGAGGTGGTTTGGATCAGCGTATTACTGATCGTGATCTGCGACATCATACCAAAACCGGCAACTGCCGCAAATATTAATGCCAGTACATAATTACCCTCATGCGAGAATAGTACCAGCCCAGCACCAAATATCAGAGTGTTTATACCCAATATTTTTTTAAGATTATGGCCCGGTTTAAGCGATGCCAAAAATATAGCGCCGCCAAAAGCTCCCAATCCTATAAAGCTGTCAATAATACCAAAGGTTGATGCCGTTCCTTTAAAAACATCACGCGCATAATATGGGATCAGCGTGCTATAAGGCAATACAAATAAACTGATGAGCATCAGCATTATCAATACAAATGATATTTCAGGCGTTCGTTTTATATAATTAAAGCCATCTTTCAAATCAGCAGTTACATTTTTGGTGTTTATTTTATGAACATATTTAGGCAATTTCATTAGCAATAATGATATTATCACCGCCACAAAACTTAGTGCGTTCATTAAAAAGCAAGGGCCGTCGCCCAGTTTCTCCAATACTATACCCGCAATAGCCGGCCCAATAAGCCTTGATAAATTAACCATTGATGAGTTTAACGCGAGCGCATTAGGCAGGTCGTTTTTATCCTCTATCATTTCAAACACTAATGATTGCCTTGCCGGTACATCAAAAGCATTTATTATACCCAGCAACACACTCAATGCAAGAATTTCCCATACCACATAATGTTTGGAGAATATTAGTAACGTTAACAAAACAGCTTGTATCATTGATGCAACCTGCGTAGTTAATAAAACCTTGTAACGGTTATATCTGTCTGATACTACGCCGCCTAACAATGAAAACAAAAATGAAGGGAACTGGCTTGCAAAAAGTGTAAGCCCCAGCATAAATGTTGAATGTGTAAGTGTATATATAACCCAGCTTACCGCGGTTTTTTGCATCCAGGTGCCTATTAGTGAAACCGACTGCCCGCTAAAATATAATCTGTAGTTTCTGCTTTTAAATGCTTTAAATGTGCTGATATCCATTATCGCCCTCTCTTATTATTAATCCATTGCCCTTATTCAAAGTCGACCACTTTGGTTAATGGCAGTATTACCCGTTTAATTAATTCCTGCTCTTCGGCAGTGCAAGTTCCTGTAATTGCTTTAGCCAGCCACTCATCCCTTTCATTATGTATCTGCAAGATCAGTTGCTTGCCTTTATCGGTCAGCGTGATGATCACTTTCCTTTTATCGGTTTCTGAATTTGTGCGAATGATCAAATTCATCTCCAGCAAATGATTCAATATTTGCGACATGGATTGATTGGTAATTTTCTCCATTGCGGCAAGCTCGCTGGGTAGCAAACCGCCATGCTGCAACAATAAACCAAGCGTTGACCGTTCGGTAAGTGAAAGCTGCTGTGCTGTCGCTGATTCCCTGCGCAACTTTTTTATCAAACGTGTCACTACCGTGCGTAGGTCTGATACAAACTGAAGATCTTTATCGTTACCCATAATATACCAAGTAAAACTTATAAGTTTACCTTACAAATATAGGCTTAATTTTTATTAGTTAATTACAGCTATTATCATTATATTGTTATAAAAACATACGCTTATGCAGTAAACCTCTTAATTTTGCTGTATTTCAATAACCTGGGTATATCATAGGGGTTAATTTTTCGTTAACGGGTAATCATCTTGAACTTATTGCTGGCAAATGAATGCTACTAAAAACTATGAGCTTTTAATCGGGAAGATCAACACCTTTATCCGCAAATATTATTTAAATAATCTTTTGCGGGGGGTGATCTTTTTGGGTGCGGGCTTATTTTCAGCATACGTGGTGATCACTTTGAGCGAGTATTTCGGCAATTTCAGTATCCTGCTGCGTACCCTCCTCTTCTACTTTTTTATTCTGCTGAACCTGGTGCTTGTTTGCTGGCTGGCGGTCCCATCATTGCTAGCCTGGCTAAAATTGGGCAAAACACTAAGCCACGATGAGGCCGCCGAAATTATTGGCAAACACTTTAGTGGTGTTCATGATAAATTACTCAACACCCTGCAACTAAAAAAGCAGGCTATACACGATGAGCAGCACCGCGCACTTATTGAAGCCAGCATCGATCAAAAAATAGAACTTTTAAAACCGGTAAGCTTCCCATCTGCCATAAATATTCGGGAGAATAGTAAATATCTTAAATGGGTAATAGCTCCCGCTGCGCTTATTTGTGTTATTGCTTTGGCTGCGCCATCTGTGCTAACTGAAAGCACCAAAAGGCTCATACGGCACAATGAATATTTTGCTCCGGTTGCCCCCTTCAGCTTTACCATTCTCAACCCCTCATTAGCTGTTGTGCAGGGCCAGGATCTTAAATTAGAGTTGAAGCTAACAGGTGATAAACTCCCTGCCGATGTATATGTGGAAACTGCAAATAATACATTTAAACTCGATAAAGAAAATATAAGCCGCTTTCAATATCTGTTTACCAATTTACAACAAAACACTGCCTTCAAACTAACCGCTAATGGTTTTACATCTGCACCCTACGAAATAAAGGTTAATCTGCGGCCGTCTCTGCTACATTTTGATGTTCAGTTAAACTATCCTGCTTATCTGCACAAAAAAAATGAAACCTTAACCAATGCGGGCGATCTGACCATCCCCGCAGGCACTACCGTAAACTGGCAGTTTCACACACAAAATGCCACCGGCTTGTTTTTTTCCATGGGTGATAAAACTCAAACGATTACCCCAGGCGGACATGACCTGTTTGAACATCGCGAAAGAATAGTAAAAAACACTCTTTATAAAATAAACCCTATCAACGCTTTGGTTCGAAACAGTGATTCCGCGAGTTATCGTATTAATGTTATTGCTGATGAACCGCCCTCGATCTCGGTCGAAGAAAAGTCCGACTCTGTAAGTATGAAGGCGCTTTATTTTACTGGTAATATTCAGGACGACCATGGTTTTTCGTCATTGGTTTTTCATTATGAAGTAGGCGCTCCCGGCGATAAAAGCAAGTCGCGCTTATTTACCTTGCCGGTTAAGGCGGATTTGAGTAAAACACAGGCGGATTTCTTTTACTACTGGAGCTTAAAAGATCTGGGCATAAAACCCGGCGACCAGGTAACTTATTTTTTTGAGGTGGCCGATAACGATGGTGTAAACGGCCCTAAAAAAGTGCGCTCGCCGGAGCATACGCTCAACATACCGGATGCAAAAGCCTTAAATGATGAACTAAACGCAGGCACACAGTCGGTTAAGCAAAAAATGCTGTCGGCTATAAAACTTGCGGGGCAGGTTGAACGTGAATCGCAAAAACTAAATGAGCTTTTGCTGAATAAAAACACCCTCTCTTTTGACGAAAAAAAGCAGATATCCGATCTGCTGCAAAAAAAGAAAGACCTGGATGACCTTGTAAAAGATATTCAGCAGGAAAATCAAAAAAACACCTATAACCGCCAGGAAAACCAGCAGCAGGCACAGGATATAATCGAAAGGCAAAAAGAGATCGCGAATCTGTTCAATAACGTCCTCGATCCAAAAACACAGCAATTGCTGCAAAACCTTCAGCAGCTTTTGCAGCAGGAACAACAAAGAGATCAGAAAGATGCCACACGCGATGATTTGTCAAAAATGCAGCTGGACAATAAATCGCTCAAAAAGGAACTTGATCGCGTACTCGAACTTTATAAAAAACTAGCCTTTGATCAAAAGTTGGATCAGGCCGAAAATCAGCTTAATCAATTAGCTCAACAGCAGCAAAAACTGGCCGATGAAAATAAACAGGGCACCGCTGATCCAAAAATAGCACAACAAGAGCAGCAAAAACTGAACAATGGATTTCAGGATATAAAAAAGTCGCTCGATGAGCTGCAAAAAGAAAACGAGCAGAATGACCAAAAGATGGATTTTGATAATCCGGAACAGGATGAAAAGGGCATAGATCAGCAAATGCAGCAAAGCACAGATGAGCTGCAAAAAGACAATAATTCGAAGGCCTCGCAATCGCAGCAGCAGGCGGCTAAACAAATGCAACAGCTTGCCCAAAAAATGAAACAAAAGGATGAAGAAGGCGAGTCAAATGAAAACACAGTTGATATTCAGCAGCTGCGAGAATTGTTAAAAAACCTGGTTAACAGTTCCTTCGATCAGGAAAAGGTAATGCAAACCTTAAAAACCACCAGCGCAACCGATCCGAACTATATCAGCCTTGCTCAAAAACAACAGGATATAAAAGATAACCTAAGAACTGCCGAGGATAGCCTTTATTCCCTGAGCAAGCGTGTACCGCAAATACAATCAACCGTTAATAAGGAAATAGCAGGAATAAATGACCATATTGATAAGGCCCTGACTAACTTGGGCGACAGGCAAACGCCCGAAGCCACAAACAATCAGCAATTTGCCATGACAGCTATGAATAATTTGGCACTAATGTTGAGCGAGGCACTCGACCAATTGCAGCGAATGTCAAAAAACAGACAGGGAAAAGGCAAATCAAACAAGCAATCGTTATCGCAGTTGGTACAAATGCAAAAGGAATTGAATCAAAACATGCAAAAAGCACGCGATCAAATGCAGCAAGGCAATCCAAACGGCCAAAACAAAGACCCGGGAAGCCCCGGGCAAAATGGCAATACAAGCGAGCAATTTGCTAAAATGGCACACCAGCAACAAATCATCCGCGAAATGCTACAGCAAATTGACCAGGATGAGAACAAGGATGGCCGAAACGGGTTGGGCAACCTTGATAAAATTTCGCAGCAAATGGAACAAAACGAGCGGGATCTCGTAAACAAGAAAATTACTGACGAAGCTCTTCAGAGGCAACAGCAAATTCAATCACGGTTACTGGACGCACAAAACGCTGAACAACAGCGCGACAATGACCAGCAACGGGATAGCCGTGCCGGTAAAGACATGCCTCCGGGGTATATAAAAGCATTGCAGGATTACCAGCAGGTAAAAGCTAAACAAACTGAGCAGATCAGAACGGTATCTCCGGCACTTAACTTATATTATAAACAAAGAATTGATTTATACTTTGATAACCTTAATGCCAAGTAGTATGGAAGAGGAAAAAGTTCAGGCAGACAAATTGTATACTTTGCAGCTCAAGTCCACCACGGAAAGTATTACTAAACTAGAGACTTTAATTGAAAATATAGCTGATAAATATAACGTTAGTGAGGATACCTTTGCAAACATGATGACATGCCTTAACGAGGCGTTGATCAACGCCATTAAGCATGGGAATAAAAACAACCCCGCTAAAAAGGTTATAGTAAACGCTGAAGTTAACTCCAAACGTATTATATGGACCGTCACTGATGAGGGTGAAGGTTTCGATTATACACACTTGCCAGACCCTACATCACCTGAAAACCTGGAAGCATTAACAGGGCGGGGTGTTTTTATTATAAAACACCTCGCCGACCAGTGTATATTTAATGCCTCTGGCACTGAGATTGAACTTCATTTTAAAATATAATGCCCGCTATACAGTTTTTTGAAGAAGATATCAGCTTCAAACTAAAAAATAAAACCCTGGTAAGGCAATGGGTAACCGATACCCTGGTTGCCGAGGGCTTTAAATTAGAAGAGCTTAATTATATTTTTTGCTCAGATGTTTATCTGCTGCAGATCAACCAGCAATACCTTGACCATGATACCTACACCGATATTGTAACCTTTGACAACTCGGAGGTTGAGGGTGTTATTGTTGGTGATATTTTTATATCGATAGAACGCATCCGCGAAAACGCACTAAAGTTTGAGCAAACTGAAACTGATGAGCTGCACCGTGTAATTATACATGGCGCGCTCCATTTATCGGGCTATACGGATAAATCGCCCGCCGACAAGAAAAAAATGACACAGAAAGAGGATTTCTATTTGAGTAAGAGGGGCTTTAATAAGTAATTTTACGTTATTAATCTATCAAAATTAATTAACCATGAAATTATTAGCACTTTTTTTAACCCTGATGTTGGTAACGCCTGAGGCTGCCGTTTACCAATACAAACTAAAAACAATTGATGGCCAGGATTTCTCGTTGGCCAAATACAAGGGCAAAAAAATATTGGTAGTAAACACTGCTTCAAAGTGTGGCTACACCCCTCAATACGCCGACCTGCAAAAACTTGCCGATGCTTATAAAGACAAAGTTGTTGTTGTTGGTTTCCCTGCTGATAACTTTGCTAACCAGGAACCTGGTACAAATTCAGAAATTAAAACATTCTGCCAAAAAAACTTTGGTGTTACTTTTCCGTTAAGCGAAAAAGTAAGTGTTAAGGGCGATGACATAGCTCCGTTATTTAAATATTTAACAGAAGCACCAAACCCTGATTTTACTGGTGAGATAAAATGGAACTTTGAAAAATTCCTGCTTGATGAACATGGTAACTTAATACATCGCTATCGTTCAGCAGTAAAACCAATGGACCCGTCGATCACGAACGCACTTTAAATATTATTATATCATAAACAAAAAAGGCTCCGAAATTCGGAGCCTTTTTTGTTTATGGCTGTTATCAGGACTTTCACCAAATTATTTTTTAGATGATTGATGCCTTTATCAAAGTTTTGTTTTAATTTAGTTTATAAACCTTACATAACTAACCCGCCTTAACACAATTAGTTTATAAACCAATGAATAAAATCATTTACATTTTCGGAATCGTTTTTTTGGGGTTATCTGTAATTTGTGGCTTAGTAAACAGTATAGTTGTTTTACTAATTGGCGGGCAGCTTTATACACTACCTGCATTTATTGGCTGGTTTTTTCTGGTAAATATTATTGCTTTTATCTCTGTATTATGCTTATTGAGGTATTATCAATACAAGAAATATTGGGTTACCTTTTCTATGGGAATTGTTCCCCTTATAGCAAATCTATCTTTAGAACTAGTTATTTATAGGATATTAGAATCACACGTGTGGACAACCTACTATGTGCCAGCAATCTTTTTTTATTTAGGGGCAAATATTCTATTTGCATTAAGTCTCCTACTTTCCAACTCCAGAAAAAGTTTCTGGTTAAAAATGACGGGTATATTTAGCCTTATTATTTGCCTGATTTTATTGTTGCCTTTTATTTGGCATATACTTTACCCAACAACTCCAATTAATAGCACATTAGAAAAAGTTGCTCAATGGACGCAAATTGCAGGTGCCTTAATTCCTGTATTATTTATTATGCAATTTATAACCGAGATTAAACTATTAAATACGGAAAAAACGCATATACCTATCCGGAAACCAATAAAAAACATATTAGGCTTTGCCGCGATAATAGCTTTTATATGCACAATAACATTTGGAGTAATAATAGCGTCGGCATGCGGTACAACATTGTATTGGCAAAAATATAATGCCGAACAATCAAAGCAATTGATTACGTTAGCAGGCGGCCCCAAGGTTTTTTTCGACAGCAAAAAAGATAGCCTGCATTATCTTTTGATAAAGCCACAGGATTATGACCCGAGAAAGAAGTATCCGCTGGTTGTTTGCCTGCCTTATGCTAATTACGAAGCCTCGGCAGCTGAAGTCTTATCAACCGATATCTACAGAAAAGCATATCCTGCATTTATTTTTGTTCCCTACTGCCTGGAAGGCACAGGCTGGGGAGGCATCCCGGGTGTACATGACAGGGATTCATTGGCTTGTGAGGCGATTAGCGCACTAAAAGATACAGCAATAGATGTAAACAGGCGCTATGTAACTGGTGTATCAAGAGGCGCATATGGCGCCTGGCGATTTATATGTACTCATCCTGATATGTTTGCGGCTGCAATACCTGTTTCAGGAGGTGGTGACCCTACCCTTGCCCCGAAAGCTGTTCATATAGCTATTTGGGCTTTCCATGGTGCTAAAGACAAGAATGTTCCGGTGAGCGGTTCGCGGGACATGATAGCGGCGATCAAAAAAGCAGGTGGAAACCCAAAATACACCGAGTTTCCAGATGATGGACATAATATTTGGGATCAGGTTACTAAAACACCTGGTTTATGGGATTGGCTTTTTTCCCAAAAACGTAATTAATAAAAATACTATTACCTGTATCTATTTTTTATCTTGCTTTGCCGCTTCTGATTGATCCTGCTGTGCTTTCTTTATTGAATCCTGCTTAGCTTTTTCTGCCTTTTTCTTTTTATTGAAATAACCTTTCAGTAAAAAATTATGCTGTGCTGCCGTCAAATCTTCATTAAGCGTTGAGGTGGTTGTATGCACATTTGCCATAGTAGTTTTTGCCTGCCTAACGGTTGCATCCAGATCATTAGCCATCCTGTCATCATTCAGCAAACGGCCCAGGCTTCCTTGTCCACTATTTACCTTACCTGTAATGTCTGATAGGTTTTGTATCAGTGTTCCGGCGTTATCTGCTATTCCGGTTAATTTTTTTATTATCCGGTCTTCATCAAGCGGATTTATCGCTGCGAGTTTGGCACCGTCATTTACTTCCTGTGTACTTGTAACGCCACCGGGAGCAATGGTCACCAATTTTTCGCCCATCAATCCATTGCTGCCAATGCTTAATTTCGAGTCGCCTTTAATAAATTTCTTTACGCTGGTGTTAAGGGTAAGGTCAACCCTTACCGAGCTGTCATTTACTATAGTAATGGCATCAACAACGCCAACATTTATACCGGCAAAACGTACATTGTTGCCAACCTGTAAACCGCTTACATTGTTAAATATGCCGTATACATTAAAAGTTGAGTTAAAAAGGCTTTTCTTACTCCCCAACAGGAATATAGCCATCACAAAAACCAGTATGCCAACAATGGTAAACAGGCCGATTTTTATTTTTTGAGATGAAGTCGTTTTCATAGAATATCGTTAAAAAATGCTTTTACAATTTCGTTATTTGATTTATGAAGGCCATCAAATGTGCCTTCAGCTATATATTTTCCATCGTCCATTACTACAATGCGGTCTGCAGCTATACGTGCACATTCCATATCGTGGGTAATAATGATAGAAGTTGTTTTATACTTTTTTTGCATGGATAAAATAAGCTCGCTTATTTCCCTTGATGTTATGGGGTCGAGCCCTGTTGTAGGCTCGTCATAAAGCATAATTTCCGGCTTTATAATCAATGTTCTTGCCAATCCAACGCGCTTGCGCATCCCGCCTGAAAGATCTGCCGGTAGTTTATCTATGGCATCAAGCAGGCCAACGCCTTCTAAAACTTCTTTTATCCGTTCTTCAATTTCATGCTCATCCGTTAGTTTTAACACCCGGGTAAGCGGAAATTCTAAGTTTTCACGCACGGTCATAGAGTCATACAGCGCGCCACTCTGGAATAAAAAACCGATCTTCATTCTCAGTTCTTTTAGCTGTTTATTATTCATATTGGCTACTTCATCGCCAAATACTTTTAATGAACCACCATCGGGTATGAGCAGCCCCACAATACATTCAATGGTTACTGATTTTCCTTCCCCGGATTTGCCTAAAACCACCAGGTTTTCACCTCTGTCAACTTCAAGGTTGATGTCCTTCAATACTTCCTTTTTACCAAAAGATTTTTTCAATCCTTTAATTTGGATAATCACCTCTTTTTTAGGTTTAGCTACGTGCTTTTTCTGTTCTTTTACCGCTTCCATCTTACTTATAAAATAATATACTGGTTATTTGAACAGCTATCGCATCAATAACAAAAACCCATAACGAAGCAGTTACAACGGCCGAATTTGCCGCTATACCAACGCTTGCCGTTCCTTTATTTGAGTTGAAGCCTTTATAGCACCCCACAAAACCTATGGCAAAACCGAAAAATATGGTTTTAACAAAGGCAGGTAAAAAATCAGAAAAATCAATGGCGGCCACACACTTGTGAAAATAAAGCACATAACTAATATTGTCGGTAAAGTTTAAAGCTATATAGCCACCGATCAAACCTATTACGTCGCCAATAATGGTAAGCAATGGCACCATAAAGGTAACAGCCAATATGCGGGTAACTACAAGGTACTGTAAGGGGTTAGCACCCGATACTTCCATAGCATCTATTTGCTCGGTTACCTTCATACTGCCCAGTTCAGCACCAATGCTCGATGCTATTTTACCAGCACATATCAGCGCGGTTATCACCGGACCGATCTCTCGTACCAATGATACTGTTAGCGTGACGGGCAGCATGCTTTCCTCACCAAACTCCACTAATGATGGCCTTAATTGTAAGATAAGTACCGCCCCCATTATAAACGAGGTAATACCAACCAGCATCATTGACCGGTAGCCGATCTCGTAACACTGGCGCACAAATTCCGACCATTCAAAGCCGCCGGCAAATATGTTTTTTAAAAACCGGGAGAAAAAGATACACTGATCTCCAGCGCCATCGAGCCATTTTCTCCATCCGGTTAATTCTTGTTCCTGTACTGCATTCATAGGTTGTTAATAATGACTGTTAAAACAAATAATTATCTATTTGTTTTGTTAACCATTCAAAAAAAAATCAACCTTGGCTTACGTATCGGCTTATAACATTGGTACTTCCATCAAAAGCAAACGGGATTTCGCTTCGGTTTCAATTACAATTGAATTCGTATTATAAACACCCAAAGCATCCTTTTTGTTTAACTTAGTATCATCCAACCTTGCAGCACCGTCAATAACAAAAATATAAAGACCGTTTCCGGGTATATTAACGTCATATTTGATCTGTTGGCCCGGTTCAAAATCACCCATCGAAAACGTTGCATCCTGGTTTATCCAAAGTGTATCGTCACTCTTATCCGGCGATATTAATGTGGTTAAATGGTTGGGCTTTAAAACATCAGTAAAGTTTTTTTGGTCATATCTTGGTTTGATGTTCCTTTCTTTAGGGAAAAGCCATATTTGCAGGGTATTGGCCGCTTCGGTTTTTGAATGATTATATTCTGAATGGGTTACACCTGTACCGGCTGACATCACCTGCACCTCACCTGATTGGATCACGCCTATATTACCCATACTGTCTTTATGCTCCAAAGCACCTGATAATGGAATAGTGATAATTTCCATATTATCGTGCGGATGGGTACCAAATCCTTTTCCTCCTGCAATAATATCGTCATTTAATACCCTTAATACACCAAAATGTACCTTTTCCGGGTTATAATATGGGCCAAAGCTGAATGAAAAATTAGCCTTTAACCAGCCTATGTCATTGTGTCCGCGTTCATCAGCGGGATAATATATTTTTTCCATGATAATTTAATTTATATGTTTAAACATGCAATTTTTATTCCACAAATTAATTATGCGTATTTTTGCACCACTATTTTTATAATATATGGCAGACAAGGCTATAATTGCAGGGGCAACCGGACTAATTGGCAGTAATTTATTGAACATACTGCTAACAAAACCGAAGTATGACGAAGTTCTGGTTTTAGTTAGAAAATCGACAGGCATTAAGCATGAAAAGCTAACTGAGCTGGTTATTGATTTTGACCAACTTGATGATTATAAAGATAAAATAGCCGGACATGCTTTATTCTGCTGCCTGGGATCAACACAGAGAAAAACACCGGATTTAAAAATTTATCGAAAGATAGACCATGATTACCCGGTGAAGCTGGCACAAATAGCCAAACAAAACGATGTTGATCAATATCACATTGTTTCTTCATTAGGTGCAAATAGTACCGCAGGTAGTTTTTATTTGAAAACGAAAGGCAAAACAGAGGAAGATATTAAACAAGTTGGTTTAAAGTGCCTTCATATTTATCAGCCTGCATTATTAACCGGTGAGCGAAAAGAATATCGGGGGCCAATGGAAAAGGTAGTAACCGTTTTAATGAAGGTAATTGACCCATTGTTATTCGGCAGTTTAAAAAAACACAAGAGCATACCGGGGCAAACAGTTGCAATGGCTATGTTCAAAGAATCTATTAATAACAACGAGGGTTTATTTATACACCCCTCAGATAATATAAAACAAATAGCGTGAGTACTTATATTTCTGCCGAGAATCTTGGCCATTCATTTCATGACAAGTGGTTATTTAAAAATGTAACCATTGGTATTAACCGCGGGCGCAGGGTTGCGCTGGTGGGCATAAACGGCGCAGGCAAGTCGACATTATTAAAACTATTAGCTGGTGAGTTTTCCCCTACCGAGGGTAAGGTTGTACGCAGCCGCGATCTGAGATTAGGCTATCTGGAGCAGGACCCGCATTTTAAAAACGCTGTTACTATTAGTGATTATATTTTTCATGCTGATAATGTGCAGCAGCAAGCGATCAGAAGATACGAGGAATTACTGGAAAACGACCCCGACAATGCCAAAGCTATTGACAAAGCAATGGAGGATTTGGGCGATGTGGATGCCTGGGAGTATGAGTACAAAATAAAAACAATTTTAGGCCGGTTAGATATTCATCATCTTAATCAGCATATTGATACCCTATCCGGCGGGCAAAAGAAGCGTTTGGCTTTGGCCCGCTTGCTAATTGAGGACCCCGACATTTATATTTTAGATGAGCCAACCAATCATTTGGATATTGATACGATTGAATGGCTTGAAAAACTATTGACCGAAGGTTCAAAAACCATATTGATGGTTACGCACGACAGGTATTTCCTGGATAACGTTTGTAACGAGATATTGGAAATAGACCGCGGCAAAATGGTTCCCTACGTTGGCAATTATGGTTATTATTTGGAGAAAAAAGCAGAACGCGAAAGCGCAGATGAGGCGCAGTTTCAGAAAAACATCAATTTATTGAAGAAAGAACTGGAATGGATGCGCAGGCAACCACAAGCCAGGGGAACTAAATCAAAGGCTCGTATTGATGCTTTTTATGAACTTGAAGACAAAACCAAGAATACCGGCTTAAAAGAAAAAGTTGAATTAAGTGTTAAAACAGCACGCCAGGGTAATAAGATCATGGAGTTACACCATATCAGCAAGGCTTTTCGCGGGCAAACTTTTACTGATAACTTTAGCTATGTGTTTAAAAAAGGCGATCGTATTGGTTTAGCGGGTAAGAATGGCAGTGGCAAATCGACCTTGTTAAACATGATAACCGGAGCGTTCCCGCCAGATAAAGGCACTATAGAAACAGGTGAAACTACCGTTATGGGTTACTTTCACCAGTCGGGCATTGTTTTTAAGGACGATGACCGGGTAATCGATGTGGTTAAAAACGTTGCAGAGTTTATTACTATGGCTGACGGTAAAACCATTTCAGCCTCTGCCCTGCTTACATTGTTCCTTTTTCCACCAGCCAAACAATACGGCTTTATAGCTAATTTAAGCGGCGGCGAGAAAAAACGCCTGCAGTTGATGAACATCCTGATGAAGAATCCCAACTTCCTGATACTGGATGAGCCTACCAACGATTTGGATATTGACACATTGAACGTATTGGAAGAATTTTTGACCAATTATTCAGGTGTGTTAATGATGGTATCGCACGATAGGTATTTGCTGGACAAACTAACCGATCAGCTATTTATAGTTGAAGAAAAGGGCCACGTAAAGATCTATAACGGCAATTACTCCTCTTACAGAATAGAACAAGAAGAAGAAAGACTCCAAAAGAAGGCTGCTCCTGTTGCTGTAGCACAACCTGTTCAGGCTAAAAAAAACAAGCTGAGTTTCAAAGAAACAAAAGAGCTTGAAACGCTTGAACAGGAAATAAAAAAGATAGAAGATCAAATAAAAGATTGCAATAAACAGCTTGATGTCGCAGGCATTGACAACAATAAGCTAAACGATCTATTAGACAAAATAAATAAATTCAACAGCCAGATGGATGAAAAAAGCATGCGTTGGATAGAATTAACCGAGCTAAAAGAATCATAAAATGAAGACATCAGACATCACTGCATCTATCGGTGTTATTATACTTTTGATAGCCTTTTTGCTGAATTTATACAAGAAACTACCGGCAACAAGCAGAATATACACCTTCATGAATTTTCTAGGCGCTGCCATCTGTGGGTTTTCATCATACCTGATACACTTTTACCCTTTTGTGGTTTTAGAAGCAATTTGGGCGCTTTTTGCTCTTGCATCTTTACTAAAGGCTCCACGTGGAACATCGGCAGACAATGAATAATTTTGCAATGTTCCACGTGGAACATTGGTTTATAAATACCAGAATAAGATTGATGTTCCACGTGGAACATCAATAAAAAGAGAATATCGTTCCGATGGAATGTAATTTTAATAGTCATGTTTAAGAAATATAATGTTATTGTAGTGGGTGCTGGCCATGCTGGTTGCGAAGCGGCAGCGGCGGCAGCGAACCTTGGTTCATCTGTTTTATTGATCACCATGAATATGGGAACAATAGCGCAAATGAGCTGCAACCCTGCTATGGGAGGTGTTGCCAAGGGGCAAATAGTGCGTGAAATTGATGCAATGGGTGGATATTCGGGAATCATAACCGATAAAACATCGCTGCAATTTCGCATGTTGAATAAATCAAAAGGCCCTGCGATGTGGAGCCCTCGTGCGCAAAGCGACCGTGCGCGCTTCGCCGAAGAATGGCGTTTAGCCCTGGAAAGAACACCCAATGTTGATTTTTGGCAGGATACAGTAACCTCCTTATTAGTAAAAAACAATACCATAGCCGGGGTAAAAACATCTATTGGTATAGAAATAGAAGCCGATTCAGTTGTATTAACTAACGGCACTTTTTTAAATGGTGTGATCCATATAGGTGAAAAACGCTTCGGTGGTGGCCGTACCGGAGAGAAAGCAGCAACAGGCTTAACCGAACAGTTAGTTGAATTAGGCTTTGAATCGGGCAGAATGAAGACAGGAACGCCCCCACGTGTAGATGGCCGAAGTCTGAACTACTCTTTAATGGAAGAGCAATGGGGCGATGAAGAGCGTGGTCGTTTCTCCTATACCGATGTTGAGTTGGCAAACGATCAGCGCTGCTGCTGGATAACCTATACCAATAGCAAGGTACACGAAACATTAAAGGAAGGCTTTGAAAGATCACCAATGTTTACTGGCCGCATCAAGGGTTTAGGCCCTCGCTATTGCCCATCAATTGAAGATAAGATCAATCGTTTTGCAGAACGTGAGCGCCACCAGATATTTGTTGAACCTGAAGGTTGGAATACGGTTGAGATCTATGTAAATGGTTTCTCAACTTCGTTACCAGAGGATATTCAGTATAAAGCATTAACTCAAATTCCGGGATTTGAAAAAGCAAAAATGTTCAGGCCCGGCTATGCTATAGAGTATGATTTCTTCCCTCCTACACAACTTGTCCTTACCCTTGAAACCAAATTAATAAGCAACTTGTACTTTGCCGGACAAATTAATGGCACAACGGGATATGAAGAAGCCGCCTCACAAGGATTCATAGCGGGTATTAATGCACATCAAAAAATTAATGATAAGCATGAGTTGATCCTGAAAAGATCAGAGTCATATATCGGTGTATTGATTGACGACTTGGTTACCAAAGGAACGGAAGAACCTTATCGTATGTTTACTTCAAGGGCAGAACACCGTTTATTATTACGCCAGGATAATGCCGACATACGGTTAAGCCCCATCGGTCATGAATTAGGTTTGATAAATGACGCGCGTTTGGAAAAGGTAAACAACAAGGTGAAAAACTCTGATGATATTGTGGCCTATACCAAAGCTCGAACTGTTGACCCCTCAAGCATTAATGCATTGCTGGAATCATTAGAAACCAGCCCGCTTTCACAAAATACTAAAATGTTTAATTTGCTTACGCGGCCACAAATAACTTTTGATGACTTACGCAAAGCCGACGAAACGCTAAATAATCTCTTATCAAAATATGATAAAGAAACTGTTGAGCAGGCTGAAATAAAAATCAAATATGAGAGTTATTTTGAAAAGGAAATGGATATTGTTGAACGCATGAAAAAAATGGAAGATCGCGAAATAAATGCGGCATTCAATTATCACAGTCTTCAATCACTTTCAAAAGAGGCACGAGAAAAATTAATGAAAATAAAACCACGGACTTTAGGCCAGGCATCACGGATTTCGGGCGTGTCGCCGTCAGATATTTCAGTTTTGATGGTTCACATGTCCAGGTAGCTTTATAAACAACTAATAATCAGTATATTATATAAATTTTCGATTAAAGCCATTATTTTTAAATTCGAATATCAGCGTTCATCAAAAAACAAAAATCGATTATAGCCTATAAAAACCATGTTAAATAAAAAGGAGCTGTTTTTTTATAAAAATTTACTGTTTTCAACTGTCTTTTTTCTCCTAATTGGATGTGCTAACCAGCAAAAACCACATGGCGGCCCAAAAGACGTTACCCCGCCCCGATTGTTAAAAGCAAATCCGCCAAACAGCACTCGTAACTTTTCGGCCAAAGTGATCCAATTGGATTTTGATGAATATTTCAAATTATCTAATCAGTTCACTGAAGTTACAATGACACCGGCACCGGACAAACAACCGGAATTTAAAATAAGGACAAAAAGCCTGGTGATTGTTTTAAAAGACACACTGCAAAAAAACACAACCTACGTTATCAATTTTGGAAAAGCAATACAAGATGTGAACGAGGGTAATATTTTAAAAAACTTTACTTACGTTTTTTCTACCGGCCCACACATCGATTCACTCAGTGTGTCAGGAAATGTAATAAACTCCCTAACTCAAAAACATGAAAAAGATGTTACCGTAATGCTTTACCCGGCAGACAAGGATTCGCTTTACTTCGGTAAAAAGAAACCATCTATTTACACCACTACTGATACCGCCGGAAATTTCTCTTTGAATAATCTGCACGACGGTAGTTACAGAATCTACGCGCTTAAGGAAACCAACAACAATAAGATCTACGATAACGAAACTGAACTGATAGGATTTTTAAAGAAACCGGTAAATCTGTATAGCGACACATCGGGCATACAATTAAGTTTGTTCAAACAAGACGCTGATAAATTCCGTTTGCTTGAACGCAAATTTGACCAGGATGGAAAAATATTCTTTGTGTTCAACAAGCAACTTATCAAGCCATCGTTAAGGGTGATCTACCCTCCGGCTTTAGACAATCAAAAAATTGTTGAATTCAGCAAAACCAATGACACCGCAAGCCTCTATTTAAGGAACATGGATTTTGATTCGATACGTGTGGCGATATTGGACAATAATAAACCGATTGACAGTGTATCTATGATGAAAGGTAAAAAAGAAGCGTTCAAAAAGGACTTCACTTTTACTACAAATGTCAATAACAGTACAGTACTAAAACCTTATACCGACCTTATCATTACCGCCGGCTCGCCGATTGATAACATAGACCAATCGCTTATCACTTTAAATGAAGACTCGACAGTAGTAACAAATTTCATTATTGAAAAAGACTCAACAAACCTTAGAAAGTTTACGCTTAAATATCATTGGAAACAGGATGCTAAATACTCGCTCCTGCTTGATGTTGGTTCATTTACCAATATTTACGGTCAAAAAAACAATAAATATTTAAAGAAATTTTCAATTGACAAAGTCGATAATTACAGTACGTTAACTTTGAAAGTAAATGTACCCGATACGTCAAAGGCCTATATTGTACAGTTTTACCTGGACCCCAGAAATATATTGAGCAGCCAGGAAATTACCAAAAGCGCTTCTATTGTTTATAAGAATTATTTAACCGGAAAATATAACATCCGCGTTATTTATGATGAGAACCGCAATGGAAAATGGGATACAGGTAATGTAAAGAAAAGGCTTTACCCGGAAAATATATGGATCGACCCGGTAATAATTACCCTTAGGCCAAATTGGGATGCGGAGGAAAAAATTGATATTCCGAGAGAGGTTGTTGCACCGTAGCAACTCCTTTGTCATGCTGAGGAACGAAGCATCTATTAGTGGATCTGTTAATTATCCCGCTTGGTAAAACACGGATAATTTCTTCGCTATCGCTCAGAATGACAATACGGGTTATTCCTCCTTAAACCAACCCGAATACATAATATAATTATTGGGCAGTCGCTTGAGCATTTCCTTTTGCTCATCGGTGAGGGGCTTTATCTTTTTGGCGGGGATGCCTGCATACAAATACCCTGATTCGCAAATGGTTTTTTCTAATACGATAGCTCCTGCAGCTATAATAACAAACCCCTCAACTATAGCATGATCCATCACAATGGCTCCCATGCCCACCAGTACATTATCGCGCAGCGTACAGCCATGTACTAAAGCATTGTGCCCTATTGATACATTATTGCCGATAGTTGTACCAGCGTGCAGATAAGTACAATGAATTACCGCACCATCCTGGATATTAGTGTTATTGCCAATCTTTATATAGTTAACATCTCCCCTGATAACCGCATTAAACCATACCGAACAATTATCGCCCATTGTCACCTCACCCACTATGGTAGCATTTTCGGCAATAAAACAATCTGACCCCCAAACCGGGCTTTTATCTTTTACAGGAAGTATGAGCGGCATGTGTTTTAATTATTGAATTAGTGATTTAAAAGATATATGTTTGATAAAAATTAAGCGGAAATAGCTCAGCTGGTAGAGCATCAGTTTCCCAAACTGAAGGTCGCGAGTTCGAACCTCGTTTTCCGCTCATTTTTAAAATACAGTATCGTGTACTTCTTCTTCATGTACCGGGTAATCGGTAGTATAATGTAATCCTCTGCTTTCTTTCCTGGCCATTGCTGATTTTACAACCAGGTATGAAACCTGTATTAAATTACGCAATTCGCAAAGCTTAACTGATAGCTTGGTTTTTTTATAAAAAGTTTCTGTTTCCTCGTATAATAAACCTAAACGGCGCATAGCCCGCTCCAGCCTGAAATCTGAACGAACTATACCTACATAGTCGTTCATCAGCTTTTGCATTTCGCGTACGTTGTGGGTTACTAATATATCCTCGTTTGATAGCTGTACGCCTTTTTCATCCCAATCAGGAATATTTTCAGGAATCACATTGTTTTCAAATTGTTTTATAGCATCTTCATATATCCGGTGTGCAAAAACCAATGCTTCTAACAATGAGTTGGATGCCAAACGATTAGCGCCATGTAACCCTGTTGATGAGCATTCGCCGCAGGCATATAACCTTAATATTGATGATCTGCCAACATGGTCAACCATTACACCACCACACATATAATGACAGGCAGGCGCAACCGGGATCATATCCTTAGTCATGTCAATACCTATTTCTAAACACTTAGCGTAGATATTTGGAAAATGCGCCAGTATATCTTTTTTATTACGGTGGCGGATATCTAAATAAACATAATCCTCACCCGATTTTTTTATCTCGGCATCAATAGCCCGGGCAACAATATCGCGCGGAGCTAATGATTTACGCGGATCATACTCCTGCATAAATTCATCGCCATTAGTACGTTTTAATACACCACCAAAACCACGAACAGCTTCTGATATTAAGAATGAAGGGTAATCGCCCGGATTATATAAAGCTGTAGGATGGAACTGGATAAATTCCATATTGCGCACTTTACCTTTTGCCCGATAAACCATTGCTATACCATCGCCGGTGGCAATAGTTGGGTTTGTGGTAATAGAATAAATATGCCCTGCACCACCTGATGCCATTACTGTAACTTTGGATAATATTTTATCTACTTTATTATTAGTAGTATCTAAAGCATAGATACCATAGCAAGTAATATCATCACTTGCTTTATTAACGAAATCACCCAAATGATGCTGGGTGATCAGGTCAACCGCAAAATAATGTGTTAATATTTCAATGTTTGGATTTTTGTGGATCTCTTCTAATAATGATCTTTCAATTTCAAATCCGGTAATATCCTTGTAATGCAATACACGAAATTCTGAGTGGCCGCCTTCTTTTGCAAGGTCATAAAAGCCTTCATTGGTTTTATCAAAATTGGTTCCGTAATCAATAATTTCACGAATTCTTTCGGGGCCCTCTTTAACAACAGCTTCCACAACTTCAATGTCACAGAGCCCGTCCCCAGATATTAATGTGTCATTTATGTGTTTTTCAAAAGAATCTTCTTTTTTATCCACAACAACTGCAACACCACCCTGGGCATACTTAGTGTTTGATTCGTCTTCATTGGCCTTGGTAACTATCAGAACCTTACCGTGCTTTGCAGCTTTAAGGGCAAAACTTAATCCGGCTATACCTGATCCCACTACAAGGAAATCAACATTCCTGGTCATATAAAATAGTAATATGTGTAAAATTAATGCTTCTGTTAGTAATAGGCCCCAAAGATGTTAATTTTGTGTAAGTAAATACTTAATAAAAACTTGTGAGGTTAATAAGTGAGCTTTTTATGACAGACATCAACAAACTTTAAGCGACTTTTGAGATCGAAAAGCATAAATGCTAACATTTAATTAGTCAACAAACTATTAACAAAAAGGGTTTAATAAAAATTATTGGTTAACATATATATTTATAAATCAATCCAATAAATAAAATAAACATACATTTTATGTTAGTAAATTATTAAAAAATATATTTAAAGACTATTTTAAAACTACTTTTAAACATAACTAACACCTTAATAACAATAGTTTCTTTATATATATATAAACTAATTATTATTAATTGATTTGTGGAATGGATACCTTAGACGAAATAAATTTGAAAGGATATGCGGATGAATACATTGATCCGACGTTGGACCTTTTTGTTGAAATAGAGAAACTTAAAAAAGAGAAAAATGCTGTTATACTTGCTCATTATTACCAGGAGGGAGATATCCAGGATATTGCAGATTATATCGGCGATAGTTTGGGATTATCGCAGCAAGCAGCAAAAACTGATGCCGATATTATTGTTTTTGCCGGTGTACACTTCATGGCCGAAACAGCAAAAATTTTATCTCCAAACAAAAAAGTCTTATTACCCGACTTAAAGGCAGGCTGCTCATTAGCAGATAGTTGCCCGCCGCATTTGTTCAGGAAGTTTAAAGAATCATACCCTGATCACCTGGTAATAACTTATGTGAATTGTACAGCTGAACTGAAAGCTTTAAGCGATATAGTTTGTACCTCAAGTAATGCAGTACAAATAGTTGAAAGCCTACCAAAAGAGCAGAAGATAATATTTGGGCCCGATAAAAATTTGGGGGCTTACGTAGCTAAAAAAACAGGAAGAGATTTAGTTTTATGGAACGGTGCCTGTATGGTACATGAAATATTTTCGAGAGAGAAAATAACCAAATTAAAGGAAAGATATCCGAATGCAAAATTGCTGGCTCATCCTGAATGTGAGGATGTTATATTGCAGATGGCTGATTATGTAGGGTCAACAACCGGTATATTAAAATACGCTACTAATAACCCTGCTAAAGAGTTTATTGTGGCCACAGAAGCTGGTATTTTACACCAAATGCAAAAGGATAACCCTGATAAAGTATTTATTCCGGCACCACCAAATAACAACTGTGCCTGCAATGATTGCCCGCACATGAAGAGGAATACATTAGAAAAATTGTACCTGTGCCTAAAAAATGAAATGCCTGAGATCTCAGTACCTCAGCATATTATTGAACTGGCAGTAAAACCAATTGAAAGAATGCTGGAAATATCGGCACAATTGGGATTGTAAAAATAAAAAAGATAATAAAAAGGGTGTAATACTGAGGCACTCGAAGTATTACACCCTTTCTTAAATTATATACCCGAATCCTTTTCAGCTTCAATAGCAGTTCTTAGATCTGCTGGAAGAGCTGAGAATAAAGTATAACCTGTTGCAGTTTCTATATCCTTTACTGTAACAATATATTTAGTCCAATCGGAATTTATACTGTTGATGTTTGGTGTATTTACTGCTATAACGCGCGTTGTAGTAGTAACACGGCTAATATCATTATTACCAACAGGCAAGATAATAGCTACTTTCCAAACATTACTTGGTACATTGACATGGCCATTGTTTACACTATTTAATGTGCCACCTGAACCAGTACCGCCAGTACCATAACTACCCATAACTATATAAACTTCGTTACCGGCTACTACCTGCTCACGTAAATAATTTTCCAAATTCGCCCAGGTTGATTCATTGTTATTTGGTGCCTGCGGAATCATATTGGTCATTAAGAAAGTAGCATCATTAGCATTAATAGAGCTTGTCCTGTCAGCTGATGGGCAATTATGTCCTCTATCAAAACCTGAACCACTGTAACTATTGCTTTGTACAGTATACCAACCTGATGGCAAACCGTTAAAGCCGGCAAAATCATTCTGGCGGCCTGTTGAAGAAGTAATATTACTTGCATCTAAATGCCAGCTTACCCAGTTAGGTTCACCTTTAGTGCTATTGTATGATTCTACATAATAACCCTGATCTATCAGGTAATTATCACCCATTAATGTAGAAGATGTTGCGCTAGATGGATTACCGAATAAAAGATTACTATTATCGCCACTTGTTGGCGGAGCATCAGTACCCAATGTAACACCACGGGTGGCAGCAGCAGTTGAAGACGCTGTAGTATCGGCACCTGTATTGTCTGGTACACCAACAGTTATACCGGGATCGCCTGTACCTTTGAATACGATATCATCAATATTGATGCGTGTGGTACCAGTTTTTACTATCTCGAACCTAACTTTTGTTTTAACCGTTACTTTAAAAGAATCGGTTACCAATGTTGTACTGCTTTCGGTAATTGTGGTACCTAATTGCGTGTAAGTTGTACCGCCATCTGTCGACATTAACAGTTCCCATGTTGAACTTGCATCAGTACCATACTTAGCATGTTTAATACTTATTTGGGTTAAGCCGTTAATATCAAAGTTCATGGCGATATCGCCGGTACGTAATCTTACAGATTGGTTGCCATCTTTTACATCAGCTGTAGTGGTACCCAATAAAGCATCATTAAAATCCCATGACCCGGTGCTGAGCGTAACGTTTGCATCGGCATAAGCGGCTTTAGTACCGCTTTCAAATGTTTCAGTAAGTGCATAAGCTTTTGGCGTAACGGTAACAGTTGTATCACCTCCTGTTTTTGTTCCTCCGCCGTTTGTGGGAGTAGAATTGTTGCTGTCCTTTTTACAACCGCCAACCGCCAGCGTTAAAAGAGCAGCCGAAATAAGTAATTTATTAATTTTCATAGAAAATGATTTTTTCAAATATGCAAAGCTAACATTAATACAGTGTTAATTTTTTTGCGCAATGATTAAACATTTAGTTTTTTTTAAATCACAAATATATAAATAGCTGAATATGTACCTATTAAAGTATTTACTATGGTGTACAGTAAATAATAGTATTGCCTTTAGCTTTTGTATTTTTGCGGGATTAAAAATATGGCAATGGCATTATTTGATAATAAAGAGAAAACTAATATTGAAGAACTGGGTGAGTTTGGGCTGATCAGTTATTTAACAAAAAATATAAAGCTGGTACAAAAAAGCACTATAAAAGGTGTTGGCGACGATGCCGCAGTTTTGGATGCCGAAGGAAAAAAAGTGCTGATATCAACTGATCTGCTTTTGGAGGGTATTCATTTCGACTTGGCCTATACCCCATTAAAGCACCTCGGATACAAAGCTATACAGGTAAATCTGAGCGATATATATGCTATGAATGGTATAGCGCAACAGGTAACGGTGTCGATAGGAATCTCCAGTAAATTTCCGTTGGAGGCTTTGGAAGAATTATACGAAGGTATTTACCTGGCTTGTGGTAATTATAATATTGATTTGGTTGGCGGTGATACCAGTTCATCAAAACAAGGCTTGGTTATTAGTGTAACTTCAATAGGTTATGCTGATGAAAAAGATATTGTTTACCGTAATGGTGCCGAGGAAGGTGACCTGATCTGTGTATCGGGTGATTTGGGCGGAGCATATACAGGTTTGCAATTATTGGAACGCGAGAAATTGATCTATCTGGAAAATCCAAAAATTCAGCCCGATCTGGAAGGCAAGGATTATATAATTGAACGCCAGCTGAAGCCCGAAGCAAGGAAAGATATTATTGACCTGCTAAAAGAAATAGAGGTTAAACCAACAGCTATGATAGACATATCAGATGGCCTGGCATCAGAAATATTGCATATATGTAAGCAAAGCGATAAGGGTTGTAATTTATATGAAGAAAAGATACCCCTCGACCCAATGACCTTTGATACCGCGCGGGAATTTAACCTTGACCCAACGGTTTGCGCCCTGAGTGGTGGCGAAGACTACGAGCTGCTCTTTACCGTTAAACAAGCCGACTACGACAAGATAAAGTTCAAGATGGATATTACTATTATCGGCTATATAACTGAGCCCGCGGTGGGCTGTAACCTGATAACGAAGGGCGGTGTAGTGCATCCACTGAAAGCGCAGGGTTGGAATGCGTTTAAGAATGGGGAGTAGATTCGCGTCATTGGAAGCAATCCCGAACGGTACAGAGCGAATTTGCTTAGCATTGTTAATCTTATGGTATCGCTCATAGCCGCTATGGCCTATTTCTTTTGTCTTGATACAAAAGAAAGAAAAAATCAAGAAAGAGGGAATGCTTCAGCCCACAGGCCATACTCCCGGCCCGCTCCCTCTTTCGGAAGTGCCTGCGCGCATGTAGTTGGTAGTGAGAAATTATTTAATGTACCGGCTAATTAATTGCCCTTTTTGTTTCTTCGGCAGAATCATCGTCGCCTAAATATTTTTGGTCGATCTGCTTATTGGCTTTTGCGCCTAAACTTTTGATTTTTTCAGCGGTTTTGGTGAGGTTACCATTGCCATCTGTTAGTTTATTAATGGCGCTATCATAAGCGGATTGGCTTTGCTTAATGTTTTTGCCGATGCTTTCCATATCGGTTACAAAGCCTACAAATTTATCATACATGGCACCGCTAAGACGGGCAATTTCGAGCACGTTGCGATTTTGGCGTTCCTGTTTCCAAATGCTGGCAATGGTGCGCAGGGTAGCCAGTAAGGTTGACGGACTTACAATCACCACGCGCTTATCCCAGGCATCGCTGAATAGTTCAGCATCTAACTGCACGGCAAAGCTAAATGAAGATTCTATCGGTATAAAAAGCAATACAAAATCAGGCGAATTGATCTGGTACAAATCATGATAATTTTTTGCAGACAGGCCGCTTACGTGACTACGAATAGATTCCACATGCGCTTTGGAAAATAACTTGCGTTCGTCTTCGGTTTCGCAATTTACTAATCGTTCATAAGCTATTAAGGATACTTTGGAGTCGATAACCAGGTGTTTGTCATCAGGCAGATCAATGATAACATCGGGCTGCAAGCGGCTGCCGTCTGTACCCGATAAACTTACCTGCATACGGTATTCCTGATCCTTTACTAAACCGGAGCGTTCCAGCACGCGTTCCAGTATTACTTCACCCCAGTTGCCTTGTTTTTTATTATCACCCTTTAAGGCTTTGGTTAAGTTTTGTGCCTCATTGCTGATGAGCTTATTCAAATCCATCAGCTGGGTAATTACACCTTTAAGAGTATTACGCTCGGCAGCTTCCATATTGTAAACCTTGTCTACCTTTTCTTCAAAAGCTTTGATGTTTTCTTTAAGCGGATTTAATAAAACATCCAAATTAGCACGGTTGGTCTCCACAAATTTTTGCGATTTTTCTTCAAGCAATTTATTGGCCACATTCTGAAACTCTAATTGGAATTTGTGTTGGATATCCTGTATACTTTTTTCCTGCTCGGCCAGGCGTTCGCGCTGTGCTTTGAATGATTCTTCGGCTTTGGCCATGCGATTCTTTTCAAGAAGCAAATCCTGGTTTAAAATAGTTAACGAGTTTTCATAACGAATACGTTCGTCCTGCAGTTGTTTATCGGCTTTATCACGTTCGGCCGATAAGCCATAGGCACGTTCTTCGGCTTTTGCTAAAGTAATTTTAAGCTGGTCGCTTTCATTTTTAAGGCGCGCGAAATCGTCTGCCGAAATGCCTTCGGCAGCAACCGGTTTTTTCAAAAACAAAAGCACGGCAATTAACAGAATTACAACGGCAACAATTAAAACATATACACTCATTTTGCAAAAAATATTAGCAAAACGAAGGTAGGAAATTTTAATAAAGAAAGAATATGGAGATTACTTCATTCATTTATTTTCTTTTTCAGTTACTGGCGCAAGTATTGTGTGGAGAGGCATAAGGGAGGGAGCCTTGTGACTTTAACGTTAAGCACAAGTCATCAACACACAACCCAATTCACAAGACTTGCGCTAGTGGAGAGGGAGCCTTGTGACTTTAACGTTAAGCACAAGTCATCAATACACAACCCAATTCACAAGACTTGCGCTAGTCGTACCCCCACGCAATTGACAATATTTTATTGAGCTACTTTCTCCACCCGCAAACCCACATCACTTACCTCGTGAAGCGGGTTATCACGCATGTTTTGTTCTATGGCGAAATGATAGACGCCTTTGGCCGGGAATTTATATTCAGACTTGTACATCATTTGGTAGCTGTACAAATTGCCGGAACCATTGCCCAGCCACTCGCCATCATTATTGGCCAGCTTAAACTCATAGCGAGTAACCAATTGTTTTTTATCGGGCCCGGTTTGGTGCATCAACACAAAAATATTGGAGTATTTATAATCAGCCGTTACCCTTAAATTAAAATAAAGGTTATAAGGAATGTCGGCATTGGTGATATTAACGTCGTACTTAACCGGGTTTACGTACGCCCAGTTATGGTTATCAATTTCAGTATTCTTATCTATCACAGCGTTTGGGTCGGTACAGCCGCTGCAATACAATGTTATTAATATAACCGGTAAAATATAAAGTACTCTTAAAGCCCGCATTATCATTAATTATTCTGCTGATGGACCAGGATTATTGCCCGGCCGGTTTTGATTATTTTGGTTTGGACGGCGATGTTTATGGCGCCTGTTTTGGTTATTTCCAGCTGGTTTGCTTCCCTCGGGTTTATTTGTTTCGGACTTATTGCCTTCAGGGCGATTGATTCCTTCTGGTCGATTGTTAGGTCGATTTCCGTCTGGACGTGCTTGCTGAGGCCTGTTTTCACGAACAATAGCTGCCGGCTTAGACTGATTAGGCTGACCTGCCGCCGGACTTGTCTGTGGAGCATTCGGAGTGTTACTTTTGTTTCTGTTCTTGTTTTTCTTTTTGTTGGTATTGCGGCGTTCGTCAAGCCTTGTTAAGCTATCCTGCCCAACAACATTTTCGTAATCAAGCACTTTTACCGGTTTGGTTTCAAGTTCTACAACTTCACCCAGATCAGGAGGAATAACTCCATCTTTATTCATTTGCTGAATTTCCTTAACCTTGGATATAGGCAAGGGGATCCATGATTCTTCGCGTGGATAGCTAAACCACATCAGCTTTTTAAATATATCAGTCTTTTGTAAACGGGCATCGCCTTTTAAGGTCTTCAACACATTTACATTATCCGGGATATGTTTAAGCGCATCCATGTAAGTATCCAGCTCATAATTTAAGCAGCATTTTAACTTACCGCATTGCCCTGCGAGTTTAAGGGTATTAAGCGAAAGGTTTTGATAGCGCGCAGCTGAGGTTGAAACAGTTTTAAAATCAGTTAACCAGGTGGAGCAGCATAACTCACGACCACATGAACCAATACCGCCCAGCCTGCTGGCTTCCTGGCGCATACCGATCTGGCGCATTTCGATCCGTATTCTGAATTGTTCCGCCATTTTTTTGATCAGCTCGCGGAAATCGACACGGCCCTCGGCGGTATAATAAAAGGTTGCTTTAGTTTTATCGCCCTGATAATCAACATCGCTCAACTTCATTGAAAGGTTGAGTTCCAGCGCTAGTTTGCGTGATTTATGCATGGTTTCCCACTCCATGTCTTTTGCAGCCTTCCATTTTTCAACGTCGGCTACAGTAGCTTTGCGATATATTTTTTTGGCTACATCGGCTTCTTTAACACGGCGTTTCACCATTTGCATCCTAACCAGTTCGCCGGTTATTGATACGTGGCCAACATCGTAGCCGCCGGTAGGTGTTTCAACAACAACAAGCTCACCTGCTTCCAGGTAAATATTATCATTGTTTAGAAAAAACTCTTTTCTTGAACCTTTAAACTTAACTTCGATAACCGGAAACGGTTTATAATTTGTCGGCATGTCCATGTGCGACAGCCAGTCGTAAACATCTAATTTGCTGCAACCGTTTGTAAGGCAAGAGCCATTACTTTTGCAGCCAGCAGGTGAGCATCCGCCCCCTGTTGAGCAACTTCCACATCCCATAATTATTTGGTATATATTGTGTCCGCCGTTTGGCGGATCGTTTTAAACTTTAGTGTCTTTATAATCTGTAAAGATACATCTAAAAATAAAATTTTAGGGTTTGCATTTCGTTCTACATGATAATGTGCTTTTTCAAGCTCGGCGCTTATCGCTTCGGCCATTGAAATGTTCATCACATTGGTCATTTTTTGAGCGGTTTCCAGCTCATTGGCGGGCAGGTGCACCAGGCTACCGGCACCCGCTATCAACAAGCAGCACTCACGTATAAAACTTATGCCGTATCTTAAAAAGTTCTTTTGATTTTCGCGCCCCATTTTCGCCAACTGATCAACAAACGGCAAAATTTCAAGGCCTTTATTGGCAAAACAAAGGCGCAGCCAGCTAACAAATAAATTATGATAGCCTTTGTTATCTTGCTGCAGCATAATTAATGCTTCGGTTAAATTGCCGTTGCATAAATAAGCGATCTCCGTAGCAGCGTCCTCAGTTTGGTTATGCTGATCTATCAGATAATCTTTTATTTCTTCATACCCTAATGCCGGTATTTTTACCAACTGGGTGCGTGAAAGTATAGTATTTAATATCTGATCCTGATTTTGAGCGACTAACAGAAATAATGTGTTGGGTTGTGGTTCCTCAATAATTTTTAGCAGGGCGTTACCCTCTTTATCCAAATACTCGGGCAGCCAGAGGATCAGTACCTTGTACGCAGATTCAAAAGGCTTGAGGCTTAATTTTTTGATGATCTGATGGCATTCGGCAATATTGATATTGGCCTGTTTGTTTTCAGCATCAAGATAATCGCGCCATATATCCAGGTTTAAATAAGGTGACGCTGTGAAAGCCTCGCGCCACTGTTCAATAAACGTAAGGGCATTATCATCCTTATGTTTAGCAAAAAAAGGATAAGAAAAATGCAGGTCGGGGTGCATTAGTTTCTGGTACTTGCGGCATGATGAACATACTCCGCATGAGTCATCGGGCTGTTTATCTTCACAGCTTAAATATTGTGCATAGGCAACAGCTAAAGCGAGGCTTCCCGAACCCTCCGGACCTAAAAAAAGCTGCGCATGACTTACCCGGTTCTCATTAACCGTGTTAATTAAACGTTGCTTTATGGCCTCCTGTCCTACTATGTCTTTAAACTGCATTGGTGCAAAATAAGAAATTGATTTGAAAACTTGCACAAGTGATTTGCAACAAGGATGCTTTTATGACAAATGCGGGGGTTGGTGTACGTATGTTTGACTCACCCGGTCATCGCTAAGCCGCTTGACCACCCTCTCTTCGCTAAAGCGAAAAGAGGGATACGAAAAAAGAAAAAAGGTTTTCACCTCTTTACGCCACAGGCGGAGAGGGGTCGACGGCGAAGCAACGTCGGGTGAGTTAAATGAGTTGGAAATAACCAGTATATTTGAACCAAAACTAAAATCACAATCTGTTATGAGGATAATGGCCTTTGATTATGGCACCAAACGTATTGGCATCGCGGTTACCGATCCGTTGCAGATCATAGCTACAGGCTTGGATACCATCCATCCCCAATATATTGTCGACTATTTAAAAAAGTATTTGCAAATCGAGCAGGTGGAACGTTTTATTGTTGGCGAACCCAAGCAAATGGACAATACACCATCGCAATCGGCAGTGCATGTGAAGGGATTTGTGACCATACTAAAGAAGAATTTTCCTGATGTCCCAATCGAAATGCTGGATGAGCGCTTTACCTCAAAAATGGCATCGGCAACCATAGCCCAAAGCGGCATGAACAAAAAAGGGAGACAGAATAAGGAACTGGTTGATACAATTTCGGCAGTGATATTATTGCAATCATACATGGACCGCAGATTTTAATGATTTGGGGATTTATGCTAATGCGGCACCCGTAAAAATCATTTATTTCAAAATTCGTATCTTTGCGCCATGGAGATTTTAGATCCAAACCTTCAGGCGTACCTTGAGGATCATTGCGAGCCGGAACCGGAAGTGCTGCAAAAGATCAACCGGGAAACATATTTAAAGGTGTTAAAACCTAATATGTTGTCGGGCCATTACCAGGGTAGATTATTAAGCTTTTTAAGCAAAATGATGCAGCCAAGGCGCATTTTGGAGATAGGCACATTTACCGGCTATGCGACTATTTGCCTTGCCGAAGGATTAACCGACGATGGGATTATCCACACCATTGAAGTTAACCGCGAAATGGGGGAAATGCTTAATTCACATTTTAAATCAACAAATGTTGGGAATAAAATCTGCCTTCATTTTGGCGCTGCAGAGGCCGTAATAGCTGATTTAGACGAAAAAAACTTCGATATTGTATTTATTGATGCTGATAAAAAGAATAATTATACTTACTTTCAATTGATTTTTGAAAAAGTCAGATCCGGTGGATTAATAATAATTGATAATGTTTTGTGGAAAGGAAAGGTGTATGGCGCCGAAAATGATGCCGATACGCAAGGAATTCGCAAACTAAATGACCAGATTGCTGTTGACACGAGAGTTGAAAAATTAATTCTGCCCGTGCGAGATGGTATCCTGCTCATCAGAAAAAAATAAATTATGAAGAAATTCTTACTGATTACAACACTGCTCATATCAACACTTGCTGCTTCAGCACAAAAAAATACCTCAGAATCTTATATCGAGAAGTTCAAAGATGATGCCATTCGCATTATGCATGAAACTGGTGTGCCCGCAAGTATCATTTTAGGTGTAGCCATGCATGAATCAGGTTGTGGAAACAGTGCTATCGCCCGTAATCTTAACAACCAGTTTGGAGTAAAAGGCGGAGGCTCTGTAGTTTATTATAAACACAATAAAAAAGTTCACTCAGCTTACAAGCAATATGGTTCGGTAATGGATTCTTTCCAGGATTTTGCCCGCATCATGACCGAAAGGAAACAGTTCAGCCACCTGGCCGATGAGTTTTCGCATTATGATTATTCAGGATGGGCACATGGAATACAGCGCAATGGATATGCTAGTAGCCGTAAATGGTGTGCGCAGGTATTAGGCATTATTAACAAATACAAGTTAAATATGCTTGATGAAAAACCGGTTGACACAACCGAATTAGCACAAAACCCGAAATAAATACATTTATAAATCTTATTTTGGCTGAACTAATTTATACCTGCACAAGGTTTAGCTATAATGCGTAAAACATTCTATTTATTCGGCACCCTGGTTTTTTTAAGTGCATGCTCCGTACATAAAAATACTATCAGCAATCACCAGGCAAAAAAAAACAACGAAAACATACAGGAGGCCCATAGTGAGCAAATTGCAGGCTACGCCCCTTACACAGCCCAGCAATACATTGATCGTTTTAAGACAATTGCCATACAAGAAATGAATTTGTACGGCATACCAGCAAGCATTACACTTGCACAGGGTTTGTTTGAATCGGGCAATGGTAATGGCGAACTGGCCCGGGTAGCCAATAACCATTTTGGTATAAAGTGTACTTACGACTGGAAGGGAAAAGGCTATTATAAGGATGATGACAATAAAAACGATTGCTTCAGGGTATATGACCGGCCCGAAGATTCTTTCCGCGATCATTCCAACTTTTTAAAGCGGAAGAATTACGCCGCATTATTTGAACTGGATAAAAATGATTACCAGGGTTGGGCCTACGGTTTAAAAAAAGCAGGATATGCTACCAATCCAAAATATCCGCAATTGCTTATTAACATTATTCAAAAATATAACCTTGATCAGTACGACCGCCCCGAAGGTGAAATTCAAAAGATAAAACGCGAAGACCGGGTGCTGACCCAGATCAACCAAAATATAGGAACCGCTGAAAAGGACTCTGTTATTCAAAGCACACCTGCCGATAAACTTTACCAGGTGCAACAGGGCGATACACTATATAATATATCAAAGCGTTTTGGACTTACTGTTGATGATTTGAAAGCCCTGAATAATATGGCCGATAATAATATAAAGATCGGGCAAAAACTGGTAGTGGTAAAATAGCAATGTTAATTATTGTTAATTATATGATGGTGAGCGGGCGAAGGTTTAATTTTGCATTTGCTATGAGATTTGGGCTGCTGCTTTTTTTTCTTTTTATATCGGTTGGTGTTTTTGCTCAGGAAAAATCTCTCGACGGAATTATATTTGATAAAAGCTCGAAAGAGCGTATTGCCGAAGTAAATGTTGTGAACCTTGCTACAGGCAAATCCATATACAATAATTTAAAAGGAGAATTCCTCATAAATGCCGAAATCGGCGACCTGTTAATTTTCACCAAACAAAACTATTACCCCGACACCGTTAAGGTACAAAGCTATACCTCGCTTGCGGTATATATTAAGCCTTCGGCCATACAGCTTAAGGAAGTAACGATACACGATACTACACTAACACCCGAGCAGCAGTATGAATCGATCAAAAGGCAATACCCTAATATTTATGGCTATCTTGATACTAAAGATGCCCTTACCACAGCCCCGGGTGGCGGTGTTGGCTTAAGTATTGATGCCATTTATAATGCATTAAGCCGGAGCGGGCGTAATGCGGCACATCTACGGGAGAACATTGAGGAGGATTATCATCAAAGTGTGATCGATTACCGCTTTAACCGCACCCTCGTAAGCAGAATAACCGGCTTAACAGATGCCAAGCTAACAGATTTTATGCAAAAATACAGGCCCAGTTATTATATGATAACAACGGCAAGTGATTATGAATTTATATCAAATATAAGAGCAAATTATCGCCGGTATTTGCGCAGGCCAAAGGCATATGCCCTACCCCCTTTGGTCAAATAATTATTTCAACAACTAAAAAATTTATTTTAAATGTATTATAAAAGCAGATTTTAGCTTTTATTTGTGGTAATATGTTTAAAAAGCGCAGAGCTTTATTTTTAGGGCTATTTTTTTTATTTACCCTGCCCGCTATGGCGCAGGTGAGGGATAGTACCAATAAGGACAGTGTCAAAATTGATACGGCACAATTAAATAAATATCGCGCAGCGCCACGCAAAAACGCTTTGCCGGTAAGGGTTAGGCAGGTACTCATTACCCCAGAGATGGTGCCGGTGAATTTGCCCGATTATACCTTTAGCTACTGGCATAAAGCAATTATTTTCAACCTTAACTTTAACCAGGCCGCATTTACCAATAACTGGACAGGCGGTGGTGTAAGCGCCCTTGCATTAAACACTAACTTTGACTTTAAGGCAGAATACAACAAATCGCCGTTGGATTATACCACGGAACTAAACCTGCTTTATGGTACATCAAAAAATAAAGGACAAGGCACCCGCAAAACAAACGACCGTATATTTTACGATAATAAAATAGCTACGCAGCTATCAAAAAAGTGGCTGTTCTTCGGGTCGTTAACTTTTGAGTCGCAATTTGATAAAGGATTTACTTACCAGGATCCCTTGCCGCCTCTGCTCATATCCCAATTTATGTCGCCAGGCTATCTTACGGAATCGGCGGGTGTTGAATATAAGCCTAGCAAATGGTTTGATCTGCGTTTGGGTGCCGCTACTGCCAGGCAAACATTTGTTCTGGATACTACGATCTACCATAATCAACCAGATAATTATGGCGTGCTGATCCATCATACTCTTTTTAACCAGATAGCTTTTCAGGCGGTAGCAGCCGTTGATAAGGATCTGATGCCCAATCTGCATATTACCGCGCGTTATGCCTTGTTCATCCCGTATCAGCAATCGCTTGCTTATGTAAGTCACCGTATTGATGCTACTTTGGTAGCAAAGGTGAACCGTTTAATAGCTGTTACCCTAAATGGAACCTTTTTATACGATAAAAATACTGCTCCGCAGGCACAGGCCACAGAGGGAATGGGTTTAGGGATTATTTATAAAATTCCGTAGCCTCCCGACCCCCTGAAGGGGAAGTTAAAAATCTATTTTATAAAATAAAAAAACTCCCCCTTCAGGGGGTTGGGGGGATTTCGTTTCAAAATCATAACTTTGCATCCTCAAAATAGGTTATAATAATGTTTGAAAATCTTTCGGATAAACTCGACAGGGCGTTTAAAGTTCTAAAGGGTCAGGGAACAATTACAGAGATAAACGTGGCTGAAACCATGAAGGAAATACGCAAAGCCCTTCTGGATGCCGACGTAAACTATAAAACTGCCAAATCATTCACCGATGATGTAAGGCAAAAAGCAATGGGTGAAAACGTATTGACCTCGGTTTCACCGGGCCAATTGCTCACCAAGATAATGAATGATGAGCTGGCTGAGTTGATGGGTGGAACCACCGCTGAACTTAATTTGCAGGCTTCGCCAACCATTATATTAATTGCAGGCTTGAACGGTGCGGGTAAAACCACATTTACCGGTAAGCTGGCCAATTTCTTAAAAACACAAAAAAATAAAAAACCACTACTGGTAGCTGATGATATTTACCGCCCTGCAGCAATTGATCAGCTGGAGGTTTTGGGTCAGCAGATAGGTGTTCCGGTATATTCAAACCGTGAATCAAAGGACCCCATCGCGATAGCAAGAGAAGGTATCGCGTTAGCTAAACAAAATGGCCACAATGTAGTGATTATTGATACCGCGGGCCGTTTGTCAATTGACGAGGCCATGATGGTGGAAATTGAGCAGGTTAAAGATGCCGTTAAACCGCACGAAATATTATTTGTGGTTGATGCCATGACCGGCCAGGATGCGGTGAACACTGCCAAAGTATTCAACGATCGTTTGGATTTTACGGGTGTTGTATTAACCAAATTAGATGGTGATACCCGTGGTGGTGCTGCGTTATCAATTAAATCTGTAGTTAACAAACCGATCAAGTTTATTGGTACTGGCGAGAAGATGGAAGCGCTGGACGTTTTCCACCCGGATCGTATGGCATCAAGGATATTGGGTATGGGCGACGTGGTTTCATTGGTTGAACGAGCCCAACAGCAGTTTGATGAGAAGGAAGCCGCAGAACTACAGAAAAAGATCCGTAAAAATAAATTCGATTTCAACGACTTTTACAGCCAGATACAGCAGATCAAAAAAATGGGTAACATGAAAGATCTGATGGGCATGATACCGGGCGTAGGCAAAATGATGAAGAATGTGGAAGTTGATGATGATGCCTTTAAAGCAATAGAGGCCATTATACAATCAATGACCCCGTTTGAAAAAGAAAACCCGGATACCATTAACCAAAGCAGGCGCAACCGTATTGCAAAAGGATCGGGTACTGACCTTGCCGAAGTTAATCGCCTGATCAAACAGTTTGATGATATGCGTAAGGTGATGAAGCAAATGAGCAACCCGGCAGCTATGGCCAGTATGATGCGGAGAATGCCGAAAATGTAACTCCTGCCCCTGAAGGGGGAACTATTATACAAATGAAGCCCTTAATTCTTGAATTAAGGGCTTTGTAATTATTTGAAATTAATTAAGCATTTTTGAACCACCGCCTCAATCAAAATATTATGAATAAAAAATATTTATGCTTTTTATTGCTATTGATACTTCATTTTTCCAGCAATGCGCAAACCGTTTTCCCGGCTATTGATGTGCAGCATTATACCTTCGCCATAACGCTTAATGATGAAAACAATAATATTAAAGGCGAGGCTGCTGTTACCATAAAGTTTTTAAAGGACGTATCGCTTGTACAACTGAACCTGGTGAAAAAGGACAGCACCGGCAAAGGAATGCTGGTGAGTAGCATAGCCGAAAATGGCAAGCGTTTAGCTTTTAGTCAGGATGCGGATGTGATCAATATTAACTCATCAGCAAAAGAAAACAGTATACATACTTATAACATCAATTACTACGGTATACCGGCTGATGGATTGATCATTTCGACTAATAAATTTGGTCACCGCACTTTTTTTGGCGACAACTGGCCTAATCGTGCGCATAACTGGCTGCCATGTGCTGATTATCCATCAGACAAAGCTACTGTTGATTTTATAGTAACCGCACCCGACCATTATCAGGTTGTATCAAACGGGTTAAAGGTTGGAGAAACCAAATTAGCCAATCATGTTAAAGTAACCCATTGGAAAGAAAATGAGCCATTAGCACCTAAGCTTATGGTAATAGGCGTTGCTGAATTTGCTATACAAAAATCGGGAGAGGTTAACGGCATTCCAGTTTATACTTATGTCTTCCCGGAAAGTAAGGAAGCGGGATTTAAGAATTACGCCTACGCACCAGAAATATTAAAATATTACGACAATAAAATTGGCCTGTATGATTACGAAAAACTGGCCAATGTGCAATCGAAAACGATATATGGCGGGATGGAAAATGCCAGTGCGATTTTTTATTATGAGGATTCGCCGGAGGCTGGCAAGGCCGATGAAGAGTTGCAGGCCCATGAAATTGCCCACCAATGGTTCGGCGATGCCATAACTGAAAAAAGCTGGAAAAACCTGTGGCTAAGCGAAGGTTTTGCTACTTATATGACTAATTGCTACCTGGAAAATAAATACGGACCCGATACCCTAAAACAACGTGAAAACGCAGATAGAAATAGAGCGATCAGCTTCGAGCGCCATCGCAATATGCCGGT
>Ga0302301_1000045_pt1 | contig 143602 bp, 123 predicted proteins | sample III_Palsa_E1_2_FD_194544 | JGI IMG/M metagenome (GOLD analysis project Ga0302301, IMG submission 194544) | Peat permafrost microbial communities from Stordalen Mire near Abisko, Sweden - III_Palsa_E1_2 | ecosystem: Environmental > Terrestrial > Soil > Palsa > Peat permafrost | place: Sweden... | reverse complement strand
TGTTTGATAAACCTAACTTGTTAATATCAACAGTTAATTTTTGGCCATTGCCATTTCGATACCAGTCATTGGCCTCTTGAAGAGTTAAATAGCCGTCCGCATCAGGTCTTGGCCCCCCCTGATTGGCGTTTGCCGAAGAACCAGCCGTAGCATTTGAGCCAATAAACGGATTGTATGCGTTAGACGAGTTAAGCATTCCCTGCCAAATATCAGATTTTAAATCGTTATCGCTGATATCAAATGTTCTATCCAATCCATCTGATGCACTTGTAGCAGATGCTTCGGTAATGGCATTTATACCATTATCCAGATCATAATTAGCCAGGGATATACTACTAAATCCATCAAGCGCTTGTGATTCACCAGTTATTGGTAGCCCGCCAATTGGTGTGATAAAGGAGATGTAATGTTCTGGTGCCGCCGGTGTTGCTTTTGTTTTTGTTGGCCCCGGGCCCACCAGATAATAGAAAGGTTGATAACCGTAATCCCCCGGGCCGCTACCACCCTGATCACTAGTATTTCCTGTTGGCGGATCAGGGGTATAAGGATCGCCTTGTTGGATGACAATTGTACTTCCACCGCCTCCACCATCATCAAAACTGGCAGAATTTGATGTATTTCCCAATGGATCATTAAATGATATTGGATTATTATTCGCATACTGATAGTTTGTCATTGAGCTTGCTGATTCTCCCATTGGGTCTGCGCCAACAAACCTGCCAAGTGCCGCATCATAGTTACGGTAAAAAGTTTGGTAATAATCGGGCAGGTTACTGTAATCATTCTGCCATTCAGCGCCACCATTGTACAACCGTTTGTTTGGTAATGTAGGCATAGATATTGGGCTATTCGGCATAATCAGGCCAAAGGCATAATAGCTGTTTTCCTGAATAATTTTAATACCTGTGGCCCCTTGTGCCTGGAAACTAAAACGCGCGTTACCTTGCTGATCAGTAATAATAAACTCTGGTATTGCGGTACCCGCGGAATTTATAACCCTGCCTTCGCTCATCGGAAAGTATGACAGTGCGGGAGTTCCTGTGCCTTGTGTAAGGTAAACAAAGCCACCTATATAATCGGTAGTAGTGATGAGGCTGCCGCCGTTATCGTACTGCTGTTTTCGGATTATTCCGCCTGAAGCGTCATAGGTATAATTAATATATCGATAATTAGTAGCTATCGCCGCATTATTAGGCCCATTCACCATTTGGATATTATCTGTCCTATTCAAAACATTATAACCTATCTTAATACCTTTATAAGGGTCGGCTACAAGGTTGCCATTAGGGTCATATTGATAAGTGGGGTTACCGACTGCGGCGGTTATTCCCGTAATATTTGTAAACCCGTATCCAGCAGCATAGGTACCGCTTGCATCGCTAACCGACTGAAGTTGATTCGGAATAGTACTGCTATAAGCATAAGTTAACTGATCTACACTGCTTTGTACAGGCGTTGTTGTTCCGCTGGGGGTTACCAAGGCATTCCTGTTTAAAGTTATAAAGTTACCATTTTCGTCATAAGTTATTCCGTTTTCATTGAAGGCACCACCATTGGTGCTAAAATTAATATTAGTAGTACTGCCGGGCAGCCTTTCACCATAAGTAGCAGCAGTTAAACGGTTGAGCAGATCATAATTATAAATATAGCTTCGTTCATTGGTCTTATTAAATTTTTCATCAACAGTCATCCATTTTACCGCTGAAATTTTACCGCTATAAGAGGCTTGGACATTCGATAAGGCCGCATCAGGCTGATCGTACATAATTTGCATTCCGAACAGGTCATTCGCATCGCCGTTAGTTACCCCATCATTGGTTAACGTACTATTGTTGATCGAAAGCAACTGCCCCCTTATATTATATCTTAAATCTACCGATTGAAGGGCAGTGGGTATAATAGTCGCGCTAAAAGTTGCTCCGGCAGGTACGACAAATGATTGAGCCGCTCCCGTTGAGCCTGCCGGACCGGGTGAGATTACAATACTGTTGCTTGCAGTAACAGTTGTTGGAGGACTAGTCGAAGTTAGTGAATTGGCAGGGCCCAATGTTACATTTGCGGATATTGCCGTTCCGGTGTAGGGGGCAAGATTCTTTTTTACCAATTGTCCCATCTCGTTATACTCATAAGACGCGATACGTATAATGGGTTGATTGTTATAAGTTTGATCTACATATAGTAACCTTTCATTATGGGTATCATAAGTGGCTACTGTTAAAACCGTGGTGGTACCTGCTGCTCCTGCGTTCTTAGCAACTTTGGTGACTAAAGGTTTTCCTGTAAAATCAGGTAAATTGGTCATATAATCAGTAACTAGTTCAGGGGTGGTGTTAGTTGCCGCCGTATAATTTAATTGGTTATTGCTCCGTACCTGTATAGGATGTAAGTTTTTATCGTAAAACACAACGTTTATCAACCAAATATAATTATTATTAAATCCGGCACCTATAGTTTTTTTGCGGGTCATTGTCAGCAGTCCGGTTGTTGGAGCTGTTGTAGCCCCCACCTCTGTATATTGCACGCCCCCTTCGGTAGCAGATAAATTTTGGTTCTTATACGTATAGTCAGGATTTACGTTCTGGGTTAAACTATAGTTATCGTAATAAGAATAGCTAAGGTCGAGCAAAGCCGAGCCGGTGCCGTCATTGTTTTTTGTTGGAAAAACAGTATTCGTATAATATCCTGTAGTAACACTATTCGTACGTGTTTCATACCAAGAACTTTGATATGCACTTACGATAGCAGATGAAGCCATGTAGGCTTGCATAGCTGCCTGGCCACTCTGGTTGCTTGTGGCAATATTAATATTATCAGTGTAAATCCCCTGGCTTATCACATGCCCTTTGTAATCATATTTACTATAGCTCCATTGATTTTTAAGGCGTAGATTTCCATCTTGTTCCAACACCGGCCGGCCCATTGGATCATAAATAATGTATATTGGGGCAACACCTGGCACGTTTTTTTGTATAAGCCTGCCACGGTTATCATATTGAAATGAAAAGATAAGATTTGATATGGCAGTTGGCGATATGCTATAACTTTGTGAGACGTTCATCATAGCTACAGCTTTAGGCGGAATTATATAACTTATGGCGCCAGCAGCATTATATACACAATAAGTGTCGAAATATTTTTCAAATACATTATTCACTGTTTGATTAGCCAACTGTCGTTTTAGTATTATATGATTGTCCACATCTTTAAAAATCAAAGTTTCCGCTCCATCTTCATCGGTTATATCACTAACTGAAAGTACATTTGGCCCATAATTCCCCATATAGGTTCCATTGTTACCCCATTGCAAAACGTTATCGCCTGGTACGTTTGAGCGAACATTTTGCGTTTTGTAATACTGTGTTCCGGTTCCCCCGCTAGTTTGAAAACCATTGCCAACCATTCCCGATTCAAATACCCGCTGAAATGGACTATTCTCAAATACCTGCTGGCTGTATGGTGCTGAATCGTTAGCAACTTTGTTTGGGTTTGACGATGTATTATTACTGCCATAATAGCTACCCTGATCGGCAATTCCGGTTGATCTATAACCGCCAATTGGGTAGACACCGGTATTATCAACATATGGCAGGTAACTCATGGTTTGTTGCCCTAAATTATTGTAATTAAATACCTGAACAATATCATTATTTGAATTTGGACTAGCTTGTAAAGCAACAGTTTGTACAGTTCTGCCCAAGCCATCTTTGTAAACATTGGTGGTTTCTATATTACCAACCGCTAGTGACCCTATTTGGCTATCCGAGGTAACACCAGAAACTTTCACCATGTCTTGTTTAACACTGCTGGAAACGGATTGAGCGGTTGCCGTTTCCCACCCCCAACTGAACACGACGACTAAACAAAATACAAATTTAAAATTGTTCATGATATTTGATAAGGATAGATTATAGTTTGCTGTATAATATTATGTATAGTATATGTGTTGATTAAGGTATTGTAACTGTTTGACATAGGTCATCAGTTCCCCCTGTGGTATAATTGGGCTGCATACAAACCTGAAAGGATTTTTGTGTGCCGGTATATGTGTAAGTGAACGGAGCATTACCGTAGGTGTAAAAGTAGCCACCCGTAGAGGGAGCCCACCTTGTGACCGCGGGTGGGGTAGCGCATGCTGACTGAAATGTCGTATTGGTAAAGGTATATTGATTACCATTTGTGACTACCCATGAAAATGACTGCGGAGAATTGTTTAACTGCTGTATATTGTACAGCGAAGTATAGGTATTGCGTAATAAAATATTTTTGTCTTGATCATAAATATAATGAGTGCGCCCAAACTGATCTATAGTATAATATTTGCTTATGCCATTCGTGTTAGTCTCGGTAGTTTTATAATGTGTAGTCGGGTCATATGCAAATGTGTTGATCTCTGCTATATCCGGATAACACAAAATATCGTCAACCGTAATGTTTTGTGTACTTAAAGTAGCATCAAGTGTCAGGCTAACAGTAAAAGTTGCAGATGTTATTCCCGTTAGCGATAATGGCACCTGAACATATTGCCAGCCTGTCGGAGTTGCACTGGTATTTCCATATGGACATACAGCATTGTTGGTTACATTTCCTGCTACTTTTACATCTATTTGCCCTGCAGCTGCAGATTTAACCCAAAGCGATAAAGTATAATTGGAAGCGATTACATTCTTACTTAACGATGTGCTCAACGTTACACCCTGACCAAAACTCATCGCTCCGGCTCCTGAACGCCCTAGTACTGAATAATTGATGGTCTGTGCCGCAGTGGAACCGCTGGTGCTAACAGTAAAAGCATTCGCAGATGTCTTACTGTCAAAATCATCTATAGCTATCTCAGTGTACATTGCGCCTTTCACGAAAGCCTTCGGCTGAAAGGTATTATGATCAATCAGAGTTGTTTGTATATTTTTGAACCCATCGTCGCTTGATAACAAATAACCACTGTAATCGTAGGCCAGGTCATTTTCTGTAACGAAGACGTAATTCGGATCGTATTGAAACTTCGCCGTACTACTGTTTATTGACGATGGCTGAAATACCGCTGAAGTTCCATTGGTAGCTATAAACTTTAATTTTGTTACAGGTTCCGTCAGGTGTTTTGCGGCAGGAAGATTGAAAACGCCGTATTCGGTTAATTCACCACCAGTAGTGGTCGGGGTAGAAGAACCGTTAGTGGTTACCTGGAAATATTTTTCGACCGGGACATTGATATTCATGTATTGTAGGCTTTGGATAGCAGTTGCATAGCTATCACCAGGCAGGTATGTATTGTAAGTTGTGTTATAGGGGATAACATAATCTTTAGCATACACAATATTGGTCGTCTGTAGGGTACCATCGCTGTTTAACACAGCGATTTGAGTCGGCTGTTTGTGTAGGAGGCCATTATATTTGTAATTGATTGTTGTTGTTTGGCCCGTAGTTAATGGCACATTTGTTCCTGCTGTAAGATCAAACACTTCGCTTGTCTTTTGAATAAGCAACGGTCCTGCTCCGGTATAAATTGGGTAAGTCGCGTAACTTATCGGGTTACCATAGCTGCCGATGGAAAAAAAATCATACTTTAATGCAGTTATAATATTCGGCGTTTCAGGAGTCGAATAAGTATAATCCACTTCACTTACTTTCTGTCCATTGTCATTAAAATTTGCGATTTGAGAGACCAAGCCACGTTCAAAATCATAATTTGGACTTGGTGGAAAGGGGTATGTATAGGTGTCATTTCTCAGGAATCCAATTGTCGGGCACGTTGACCCGATTGACATGCGTCCAAAATCTGACACCGTTGGGCTCCACGCAAGTGGTCCTGTTATGGCAGCCGAACCGTAAGTGGCTGGGTTAACAAAATGATAAACTGTATAACCCGCGCCAGTTTGAGTTTCAGTAACTGAACTATAATAGACTGTATGATCCTCTGACGATAGGTCGGAAACGGATCTGACGGTGGAATAAGCCCATAAATCAGCGTTCGGACCGATTTGGCAGCCATTACAAGTCGTCGTTGCGCTTCCCGTATACGGTGTGGTAAATGCAAAAATCGGTAATGAAACCGGTTGTCCGCTTGAAAAGCCTGTTGCGGGATCTATATAGCTATAATTCTTAGTTATTGTTTTACTGCCATCGTTATCTTGTATCTGTGTAATACGAATACCTGACCCTGGAATATTTTGTCTGATGACCTTATCATAGTAATTATTTGGTTCAAAAAGAAAACTGGTGTAACCACCATCAGCGTAGGTTATTTGGGATAATGTACCATAGCTGGCGCCTCCAATTCCGCCAGCATTTGGTTCACGAGAGTCGGTGTAATTATTTATACTAACCGGATATACTGTGTTAATAACGTTTAGATTTATATCCTCAGACAGTGAATTGCGGTAGCGGTCATACCCTGATGTTGAAGGATTAATCTCTATGTTAGGTATCAATGAGATGTTATTTGAATACCCGTTGTAATATCCGTAAAAATCTACACCGGTGGAAGTTGAGTCTGGCAAACCACTTGATCCATTATACGTGAACGAATAATAAAATGGTGAGGAACAATCACCATCAGTAACACTATTTAAGAAATAACGGCCAAATTTTTTGGTATTGCTAGGATAATTTGCGATTACGTAATTATAGCTAAATTGAAAATTACGACCTAGCCCCCCGATTGCTGCTACATACGATTTCTGCGTAACTGTGTTTGTATTGTAGGTAATATTGAAAGCAAGAGTTGTATTTACCCCATCGCTATAATGTATTTGCGAAACGAGATTTGGAGTGGTAGCGCCGGTAATAGTATATAAAGTTGTAAGGGATGAACCCTCATTCAGAACCACCTGCACCGGGTTTGAATATCCCTTTTTTGAGCCTTGTATATAACTTAACTGAATGCTGTTATTATAAGTATCCGCTATGGAAGTAAGGTCCCACGCGCTGTAATAAGTTACTCCTCCCGAATATTGATTATGGGCAAGCGCGAAGTATTGGCTTGCAGTAAGTGGCGGGTTACTTGCCTGTTGGAATGAAGTTTCAGGTGTCGCAAAACTATAGGCAATACCCTGATCGTTGGTAATCGTAAATGACAAAATCCCATTTGTTGAATTCTTTACATAACTGATCTGCAAATCCTGATATGGTATAGGTTGAAATGTTTGGGTACTACTATCGAATACCAATTGACAAGAAAGCCCCGGAGCATTGACCGAAAAAATATCCGGTTCAGTGTCCATTGGGACGGTTGATGCGTAAAAATTTTGATTGATATAATTAATATCAGTGGTTTCATCAGTGCAAGTAGAATTTGCCCCCAGATTTGCAAATGTGTGTGACTTTAACGCTGTTTCGACAGTATTGGACATCCATCCCGATAGCGAACGCCCTGCGTTATCAGTCTGTATGTCGTCCGGTAACCCCCGTACCTGGCGAGTGATCGATCCCCCCGCGACGAGATTCCATCCGACGCCGGCTGTACCTTCGACATCATCTATTCTTAACCCCGTCGCACTGTAAAAAAGAGTTATTGGCAGGGATACATGGGCCGCGTTTATTGTATACAAAGGTATGGTCACATTTGCCGCGCCTGTAGCCTGATTGACATGCACAATATTGTTTTGCGCAAATGATAATGTGTTTATTAAAAATAACGGGCAATAAAAAAATAAGTGTTTTAGTTTCATATGAGTTTCTACTATTTAATATAGTATTAAGAATGAGCTTTGGGGTTTAGTCTGTTTTGATATTACCAATCTGAATTACGAAGCGGATGACTACATCGAGTAATAGGTTTGTTATTTTCTTGATGAATTCAACACTAGCTTTGTCAATAAATCAATCTGAGCTTGCTGCGTCTGTTGCTGTGCAGAAATTTGCTTTATTGTTTCCGCTTGAATCTCGATCTGATTTTGTTGCTTACGAATGATCTCATCTTTCTCAATCAAATACAAAGTCAATTCTTCAACTTTCTGCATTGTTATTTTGTTCATATCACCCAGGTTAAGCCCATCTTTGGCAACCTGCTCGGCTGAAGGAACATCCTGTAGGTGATGATTTTGATCTATATAAGCTTTAACATCATTTAATGAGGGTAGTCTATATCCTGATTTAAAAACGTAATCAGGCCAATTGGCAACAGATTTAACCGTGAATGATGTGGCTATAGCTGAACCAGCAACCGCAAGCAAATAATTTCCTTGTTTTCCCTGACCATTTCCGATAACAAGCTGGCCATTGCCAAAAAGCCACATCAGCATTGTTTCGTTATTTGAATTGTCATGATTATAGAAAGCAAAACCACCTGCTCCTCCAGCCCCTTGGTTACTTATAAAATCGGTCTCGCCATTTCCTTGCGTTCTATTCCATCCGACTACCATCTGACCAGAATTTGCCAAATAGGTTAAGCCACCGGGCGGATTCCTGGAATCTAAATTGCCTGAGTTACCACCAAAGCTTGCATAACCATGTACATCAAGGGTTGAATTGGGACTTGTTGTTCCGATGCCTACACTACCACTTGAAGGAAGTGTGTTTTGCGCATGAACAGCAAAACAAGCTGTTGCCAATGATAAGGTAAAAAGTAGTTTTTTCATTTAATTCTTTTGTTGCTTAATGAGACTGCTTAATTGAGCCTTTAATTGATCCATTTGCTCTTGTAGTATCTTTAATTCTTTAGATTGTTGACCGACAATAGACTTTTGATCATCAATTTCCTGTTGTTGTTGATTATTTACTTGCCTTTCATCACTCAACTGTTTGTCCTTTTCAATCAGATACAAAGTCAGTTCCTCCACTTTCTGCAATAGCTTTATTTGATTGTCTCCAACATTCAAACCATTAGTCTGCATTTCTTTTGCTGATGCGATTTCAGGTAAGTGATGATTCTTTTGGATGAAATTGCTTAGCTCCGGAAGGCTTAATAATTTATAGGAAGGCGCAAAAACAAAGTCGGCTCCTGTAGCATTAACGGTTACTGCATTGGCTCTTACACTGCCATTTACATCCAATATATAACTTGCATTGACTTGGGTGGTTTGACCAATAAGAACATTGCCGTTTGGTAGGAAAGTCATGAGAGGACCGTTATGCGATGTATTTCCAATTACCAAGTTCGGCCCAGATGCCCATCCTCCAGCACCAATCACCCAGACGTTTGAAAAATCTGTTTCACTAGAATGAGTATTAAAGCCTATACTTGCTTCAGTGTTATCGGTGAGTGGGGTTAATCTAAGCATGCCATTTACGGAAGCTGCTTTGATGCTTAAAGCAGCTTGCGGACTTGTAGTTCCAATACCAACATTTCCTGAACTGGGAAAAGTATTTGTTTGCGCATGAGTGACAAAGCAAGTTGTTGCTAAGGATAAGGTAATAAAAAGCTTTTTCATTAATTCTTTTGTTGCTTAAGGAGACTGCTTAATTGAGTTTTTAATTGATCTAGCTGCTCTTGTTGAGCCTTCAGTTGCTCCGATTGCGTATCTAGCTGTCGTTGTTGTTTATCGTTAATTTCTTTTTCGTCATTCAACTGCTTGTCTTTGTCAATTAGATACAAAGTCAGTTCCTCTACTTTTTTAGTTAATAACTTGTCTGTTTCACCAAGGTTGAGGCCTTTTGTAGCAATATCAGCAGCGGAGGGAAAATCAGGTAAATGGTTGTTTTTAGCGATGTATCCTTTTAATTCGCTGAGTGGGATTAGTTTATAACTAGGTTTAAAAACATAATCAGGCCAATTAGCAACTGCTTTAACCGTGAAAGATGTAGCTATTGCTGAACCGGCAACGGCAAGCATATAACCATCGGTATTCGTTGTACCAATTCCAACATCTCCTGTTGCGCCGTTAAATTGTGCAATCAGTCCACTTTTTCCATTAAAGATGGTTAAATCACGATAATAGGTTGTACCACCGTTATAGCCAAAATAATTCATAACAATTCCACCATTATCCGCGGCTATTTTAGGATCTTCAATTGAACCATCCCTCAATAAAATTTCAGATTGGTTTCCTGATGTACTATGAAAAAGTAAGCCTGTACCCCAAACATCTAATGTTTGTGTTGGCGTAGCAGTCCCAATTCCAACAGCACCTGTATTATAATAAATATTTGATCCACTGGTTGTCCATTGGGCAAAGGAAAAGTTAGCCATTAAAACAAAGGATGTGACTAAGAAGTAGATTTTTTTCATGGGTATAGTAAATGCTATTGTGATTCGGTAATAATTTTGAACGCAGCACGGACATGCCAATACTCTGTGCAGAACGACTTATTGAATGGTTATAAAGATTTAGATCAACGTGGGTTTATCAAGAATGATGAACTTGTTTTTGAGAGGGAGTATTACGTAATTAAGGAGTAGATTGCGCATGTCGATAAGGTTGTGTTAATTATACGTCCTAAAGTAGAGAATAATATTTAATCCACAACACAAAAAGTAATATTCCTGTTGCAATTCAATAAGATTCAATTGATGTAGCTGTATACTCCTATCTGTGTTGCTTATAGTTGCTACACTTTTAAACAAAAACAGGTTTTATATCCCCCTGCTAATAAAGTGTAGCAAATAGATGTTTAGGAAATTGACCTTATAAAACTATTGTTGCTTGATTTTTTAAAAGTTTAGGCTTGTAAAGAATGACCTGGGTATATTGATGTTTCCAATTCTACGAACCGCCTACGAACAGAGAAAAACGTCTGGGCAGAGGCAGTCGTAAGACGAGTGCTCAGAATGCTTCACAAAGGCTTGGCGCTGCTTTTGATTTGGTGGGTATGAGGGTAGGTATCTCAAAAGCTGTGACAAGGCTGAAGCGTTTTTCTAGGCGTAGGTGAGTAAAATCATGATGAGCGCTTGAACTTCTAAATAATGATGCGAGTGAATGAACGACAGTGATTGAATGAGTGATTGTTTAGAAGTGCAGAGAAAGCGAATGTGAAAACCTGTCTTTGCTACCACAACAACCATGACAGGCTGCTTGGTGGTGGGTTGGTGGGACATTTTCTTGCGAATAGGGTTATAGTATCTCTTATAAAGAAAAAATGTCCCAAGTGAGTAGTGGACTAAGCAATGGAGTTCAATGTGCTGATAAGCTTATTGAACGGCATGAAACCTGGCGTGTGTTGTTAGTGTAGCTTATAAGGTTTGAACACCGATGGACCTGTGCGGTGGGACTATGCGCGAGATAGGCATAAGCATAACTTGGCTTTGCTCTCTTAAGCAACTCCTGAGGGTAAAGCCAAGTGTGGGCTTATGTTATAATATCTGCCAAATCAATTAACCCGTAGTGGTGGTGGTGGAGAAACCCTAATTAAGCAGGATAGCTTTTAAACTATCCCGCTTTGTATTACTACATCCTCTTAAAGTATATAGTCTGGGGCAAGTGACCGAAGACATGCTCAGTTACAGAGCAAAGCCAGAGCTGTTGGTTAAGTTCAACACCCTCATATTTGTTTAACAGGTACATCCCTCCACCAACAGGTAAATTGCCATCGTAAAGGGTAAGTGGTGTTGCCTCAAAAAATGGTTGTTCGTTAAGTGCAAGAGTAACCTCGTTAGCACCCCCACCAACATAATCAAGCATTGTGTCGGCTCCTTGAACCATTTCAAGGTCTGCTTTCTTTCCTGTCCACTTAGGTAGCACTATGTACCATCTACCTGTCTTCTCTTTCTCGAATTTGAATGTTTTAATTGTTTGTTGCATATCTGATGTAAGTAAAACGTCTAGTTGCTAATTGAGCCATCTTCAAACCTTATCTTCACAATACTAATGCTTGGTTTGTCTTTACCTTTGGACTGCGGTAGCGGTATCTTCAAGTTACCTTCAGCAGTTTGACCGGGTTGTATTTTAACAGTTAAGTTAATGTAAGTTTTGAATGGTTCAGCTAAGCTCCGTGAAACGCTTGTGTTTGCCCACCCTGACATATCAGAGAAGTCGAACATTAAAATAACTTGTGTAATTACTTTTGTTGATTGATTCTTAAGCACTAGGTGTGCTGAGGGTTCAAAATTGGCATCGAAGGTTATAGTTGATTCTTTGATAATACAAGGAGAGACGTTTTGTTGACTAACAGGACTTGTATTAGAACCATTATTAGTTGATGATGGCGGTGTTAGCTTAGTCGTAATAGGTTGATTATATGTCTGCTGTGTAGCAGTAGCAGTTGAGTGATTAACCATAGATCCTAAACTTCCCATAGCGTCAAATAACGCAACTACGCATATTACCCCAAACGTGCCTAGAAAGCAATATGTTGCAAACTTACCTATATCGAATGACGTTGATTGGGTTTGGTGTTGGGTGATTCTGTAATTGGGGTTTGCCACTGGCTGCCGTGTAGGTTTAACAAAGTCTGCTCTTTGCAACGGTGTAGAGTTATATTCAATGATACCATCGCAATCATAGCACTGAAAGTAGTTGTGTGCTTCCAGAAACACGTTGTATTGCTTGCCACACTTAGGGCAGTTGATAAGTTTACTTTCCATTACAGTGAAGATTGATTAGCTAAATTTGTGTCGGTAATAGCGATAGGGCAAGCCATAAGCCTGCCCTATGAGATTTAGTTATTCTTTACGAAGCGGATAGAGGCTCGATCAGTTACTGATACTACATCATCTGTTAGTATAGCCGATGTGGTTGAACCATCCTGATAAATGTCAAAGCTCGCTGGTATACCGGGATATGCGGTTAAGATAGAACTCGTAAGAAATACGGCATCTGTACCCGCACCATAAAATGAACTCTGGTTATAATATCCAACGGCTAAAGCATTAAAGCTTGATGCATTGGTTCCTTCGCTCGTAGTCCAACTTGTTTTTGCCATTAATCCCAATGTTGATGAGGACGCAAGCAAGGTAGTATAGTCATTTTGAGTTGGTAACGACCATCCAGTTGGTACAGTTATCGCCTCGGCTTCTGCAAGAGTATAAAGCTTACCATAGGTTGGATTGTTAGTAGTACTGTTGTTGTAGTTAACTCCACCTGCACCGTTATAATTAACAGTAGTCCAGGTTTGTGTACCAATTGTAACAGTGTTGTAAGCTGTACCGTTGATTGTTACCGTGTTGGTAGATTGAGGTTTGGTGTTGCTGCTTTTAGAGCAAGAGAATAGAGTTGCGCTTGCAACTAAGGTCAGGATTAGAAGTTTTTTCATTTGTGAAAGGATCTGAATGTATTACCGTGGCAGTCCTTTCCATCGGTGGTTATTAAACACGAAAGCGCAGGACTGTACTTAGTCTGAGCTTTAGAGGCACCTAGGAGAGCCCGCACGGCCACAGAAAAGTTTTCGTCCTACGCTTGCGCGTGGACGTCCAACTCATCTGTTCTGGCGTGCTGAAATTTCCTAGGTTTCCTAAATAGCTGAACAAACAAAGCTTAACGCTTATATCGTAAATAGAATGTTAGTAAATGGCTATGTTGATGTGTTCCTCCTTGTTTGGGTGTAAAGTTAATAAACAGTTATGAATCTTAAGCTACACTGAGCATTCTCTTTCGTTGAGTAGCTGTAACCCTATGTTTTATAAGTGTAAAAGTGTGATGTTTGTTTCTCTCTTCCACGTGTTCATAAAGTTCACTCGGATTGTAGATCACCCAATCAGTATGCACACTGTTCTCAATATCAATGCTGGTTGTATCTTTAGAAGTCAACCTGTATATAGCCCTTGTAAAAGATGCGGTGAGCTTACTTAACTCCGTAGCTTTCTGCATGAGTTCAAAGCCATAGTGGATAGCATAAACCCCGTAACTGGTACAATCCAACCGTAGATAAATTACTGGGGTCACAAACTCGTGTATGATGATTCTATCTGATCTTGTAAGTGAGTAGCGTAGCTCTTCATATTCAATGGTTGCCAGTTGATTCTTGGCTAGCTTTAAGATTTTGTAGTAAGCCGTCTGCACGCATTTGTTGTAGGCTAGCAGCTCATTGTTGATTGGATTGGGTTGCTGTTTCATATCTGTTGGAATTGGTTTTAAATGAAGACAGCCTGGTCGAAAGACCAAGCTGTGGTTATAGGTTACACTTATAAAGAATGTAGGTATCGCTTATCCTGCACGGTGATTACAGTCTGATAGAATGTTTTGAATGTCGGCTGCAAGGCGACCTCTTTTGCATGCAGGCTTAGTGTGTAGATGCTAAGTTGTTTGCGTAAGTCTTCCTCATGCTGGCAGCTACAAAAGGCATATTCAACCTGATAAACAAAGGCCATGCTACATTCGAGTGTGAAGTAAAAGCTATCACATATAAAGGCATGGAGTATAAAAGCATTCTCCGTGTTATCGTGCTTGTAATCCCGTTCTAGGTAAACTCCTCCTTGACTTTTTAAAAGTTGTTTTGCCTTGGCGAGTATGCAGTGATACTGGCTTTCGATTGCTTCGTTGTGAAGCTGTTGTTGTACTCCGTTTCTGCGCTTGGCAAGCACCCAACGTTTGGGGATGCGTGAATGCACAGGAATTGGCTGAATTGAAGTTGGTTTACTCCTCGGTACTTGTTCTGCACTCATTTTATTAGGTTTTAGTGTGATGAATTGATGTGAATTACAGTTGCTTAGGCAATTCCTGCTCTCGGCTGCACAGCAGCGTTTAAACCAAACAGCATCGAAGTGTTTTCTCCAGGCACTGCTTATAGTATTAGTAAGTTGCGTTTTGGTTATTAAAGCTGTTTGCGTTTAAAAGCTTGGCTGGGTGTAGCCGCGAGTAAGGGATATACTTTGGCTTGTGCATCAAGTTTAGGGCAGGGGCTTAAGTCGGTCTCAATTGCCGTGTGGAGGGCATGGATTTTTCATGAGAAAGGAAACTCTATAAATAGGGGATGGAGGGAGGGGTGAGTTGGATATATAGCTATTCAGTTGTATATTAGCCACAGCTAAACCTAGCACAATGATTAAGGAACAAGCAATGATGTACTTATTTAAGGCGTGGCTGACTACTGCACTTGTCTTCCCACTTGCTTATACGATATACTATCTAAGCTTTACAAAAGATCCTGACGGCATGATTTGGCTATGGCTAATGATTGCTGTTCTCGGTGCACCATGCTGCTCATTACCTTGTTGGTTACTAACGTATGGTTGCTTGCTTGGAATAGCTCGGTATATTAAAAACGTGTACTGGCAGAAAGTAGTGCTATGTTTGGTAACCCTTTTGATTGTAGCGGTTGTATATGTAGCTGTCTTCGGAATTAAGAATGATCCTAATTATAGTATAAGCATGGTATTTTGTTACTGGTGTACACTGGTAGGGTTCATCTGGCTGTATCGTTTAAGACCAATTGAGTATTAAAGTGAATGCAGAATGAAGCAAGTAATCATATATAGTCTTAAGGTTTGGTTAACTAGTGCAGTGATCGCTCCTATAATCTTTATGGTTGTGTCAACATGCGTACATCACTATCACTTCACCGTAAGCAAAGAAGTAAAATGGTATCTCACTTCAGCTAGTTTCTACCTTATCCTTAGTATTGTGCCTTGGGCAGTAACACTGTTGTGGTTTAAATTAGCCATTAGGTTGACAACTTCAATACCTCGAACCAAGCTCATGGCGTTTGTAATTGTTGCACTTTTGGTTTGTGCGATCTTGTTACTTAGCCTTGGTTGGCAAAAGATAGATTTTGACGCTGCACTGCTATGGGTTAGCACTGCTGTATCAACAGCGTTCTTTATAAGGTTCTATAAGCTTAGGCAGGAAACTATTACAACTTTTAAACAATGAGGCAAGCGCTACTATATAGTTTCAAGGTATGGCTAACCACTGCACTGGTTAATGCGTTGGTAACAATACTCATTCGTTATTTCTTTCTATATCGGAAGTTTAACCCGCTTCATATAGCTAACCCTATCTTTAATTGGTTGATACAGCTTGGAGTAGTAGCATTGATCTACGCAGTTCTTTTTATTCCGTTAGGCGCGATGATATATTGCACGGTTGTATATTCTAAACGAGTGCTGCGTAGATTAGCTTTGAAGACTAAGTTGTATATCGTTGGCTTCTCCTATGCGTTACTTCTTGATACAGTGCTGTTCACTTGTCTGATTTTGCTTTATGGGATCAACAGGTTCTATATATATAGATTAAACATGGGGTTAATGATCTCTATTGTTATCTGTATACCAGTCGCTGTGTTGTGTGTAAGGTGCTTTGATATCGAGCCTGTGGCTAATGAAATTGAAAGTCAATGTACATCCAAAGTCCAACAATGAAGCAAGCACTTAGATATGTATTTAAAGTATGGCTTACCACCTCGTTAGTTCCTCCTATATTCTACATACTGGCAGCTTTTATATGGGAGCGAGATAGCGTAGGCTACATCTGGATGCTTCCAGTGGTTTATACTTTGATTGCTATATCATCATGTGTTATCTCATTGCCTACACTAGCCGTGTTTTATTCCATTACTGTTGGTGTTCAAAGATTAACACTGACGTTCAGGTCACGATTAGTCCTCATTGTCATTACATCTCAAGTACTAATCATAGCTACCTTTGTTTTATTCCTTACGTTGTTTCCTGGTTTTACTAAGCAATCATATTATTGTCTTATGGTCGTAGATTGTCTTGTGATGGCTTACGCATGTTGGAGATACCGTAATTTACTACGGTTGCAACTGGATAGCAGCATAGTTATAAATGAGTAAGACTTCTACCTTTTAAAAAGACAAGCAGGTGTTCACCAAGTTCAAACCTGTGCTTGTAAACTATGTTCACCTTTCATACTCATCTCGGATTAGCACCGCTAATAGGCTTGGTGATTATGAAATATCTTTCTAGTCTAAAGCTAAATGTAGTATCTATCTTTAGATGATTTAATATCGAATTATGTAAAAGAGCTAGTTTTCAGCTAGCTCTCTTGAATTTTATAAATTTGATTTTGTCTATTGTTCCATCTCTGGAGTATAATCTTGAGGAATCAAATCCCAACCATTTAAAGTAGCATATTTATTGATTATCGGAATAAATAAGTCGTCGTCAAATTTCACGGCAAGGCCTTTAGAATACATTGATACTGCCATTGCAAACTCCCAAGGCCCGCGATTCATGGACAAATTCATAAATTTATTTATAAAGGACGTCAAATTAGTATATTTTCGTTGAGCTTTAAAAGCCCCAATAACTGATTTAGTTATAAACTCTTTGGTTAAACATTTATTGGCAAAATCCCAGTATTCATCAAACGTTGTTTCGATATACTCATTCCAAATAAAATTGACAGCATCTGCAATTTCCTTATCAGTATCTGCCTTAAATAACTTATTTAATCTTAAAGCCTGGTTAAGTTTTATTGTAAAATTTTCTCTGTTCAATGTTAAGCAAATATTGAATGTGTTTTTGATAACTTGTTCAGCAAATTGGTTGCAAGTTGCAACATGGTCTATTTTTTTCATTTTTTTGATTTTCTGATTTACATATACATGATTTATCTAATAAAAACCTGTTAACAACATTGAATCACATAGTTGTGAATAATGAATGTCAAAGAAAATCTAATGGGAAATATTATCTGATTGAAGCAGGAATAGAAAGGATTGTGCTTCTGATTTGTTGATACAAAGGTAACCAAAAAGGAGCTTATGACCAAATTTATTATCTTCTTTTTCACATTGAACTCAAACTATAACTATCTTTTAAATAGATAGTTAAGAGTATTATAGTTTGAGTTCAAGCTAGGAAAAGTCATTGCCATTTTGTATCTTTGTGACACTGCTTCTCTACCATCGTTTAGATAATTTTCTTCCTTTAGATATTGTTGAACTGTCAAGTTTAACCTGTTAATAATACATCGTTTTCATGTCAACATACACTTACAAGTCTTACAACTTATCGGATCGCTTTGTGCTGATCCCACCATTACTAAATCTAAAAGATAAGAAACTAAAATATACAGATGCGCTCGTTTACGCTGCACTAAAATCCTATAGTCAAGATTCGCCTGGGCTGGAACACTACTTTGACGCTAAAAAGAATTTAAACAAGCTGGGGTGCTATCCATCCTATACAACTATCGCTAAGAAGGCCGGTGTTGCGAGGGGGACTGCGATCGAGGCAATAAAACGTTTAGAGAAAGCTAAGCTAATTGAAATCACTCGGTCGGGGAAATTAAAAGCAAGTAATCATTATTGGTTTCCTTGGGAAGAAACCACTTTTACAGTGCCTTTTGGACTCTTTACTGCAGATGATTTGACACCAAATGAAAAGGCATTGCTTATATGCATAAGGCAATTTTATATAGGAGATGAATTAAACTGCATGTTTACGCAAGTTGTAAATGAAATCTCTAAACACTTGGGCATCGGCTATAACACGGTATATACCCAATACAATTCACTTGTAAAAAAAGAGTATGTAATTGATAAGACAGAAACTTATAAAAAGGATTACCAAAGGCGGGTAATCCAGCTTAGCAATAAGCTAAACTGGATTTTTAAGCCGAAGGTTGTGGATTATGCTACTATCAAACTGGAGTTTAAATAAAGCGCTATGTGGACATTTTATTTTTAAAAGGTATATATGTAACCCTATCTCCAGCTTTTTGTCCATTAACCTCGTTTTAACTTAGCATTCATATTGAATTTATGACTTAACAAAATATAAGCTCTTTGTTCTACTCTAGCCGCAGGGCTTCCATCCTTTGCTTTAGATACAATTTTGACTTCTTTTAAATCAAACCATTGGTGCATGTCTGTTGCTTTGGCTATAGCTTTTATATTGTAATGATCGTAGATTGATTGAAGATCCTGCTTGATTTTTACAAGCGGTATTTTAAAACCAAGTGAAAACTTTACATAAACCGAATCAATAATTGGGGTTTGATTCTTACCGGCTTTTACATCATGGTCAATTAAGGCTTGTTTCATTTTGATCATGTTATAATCAAGCTCGACAATCTTTTTAAGTCCTAAGGTGTCGTATGCTATTCTTACCAATGAATAGTGCTTCGTTAAATTAAAAACTGCCTCATCGTAAATATCATAGTTGCCCTCAATATTTTGCAATTGAATTAAAAGATCAACTAGTTGTTTAACATTATGCTTTGAATACCGCTTACCGCTCTTAAGGTTTAACTTAGGTAATTCATCTTGTGAAAATGTCCTTTCGTTTAAAAGTACATTAAAAGTTGCAAAGTCATTATTTACTTCGTCAAGTAAACCTGCTTGTTGGTAGGCATGCCAAAGGTTCATTCCATTGCCATAATAGCTGTTAACCCTTTCTTCTTCATAGAGATTATCCAGTTTAAAATAATCTAAGTTATAGAGGTCAGGGTTTTCTACATCAGGATAGTTTGGTTTAGCAGGGTTGTTTCGATGTAAATGGTATTCGTTGGCTAACAAAGAGTGAAATGGCAGTCGTTTTAAGGCACCTCTGTAAATGCTTTTTGTAAGTTCATCTATACTACTGTACATGAGTGAAAGGATAGTATTGTAAGCGCTTTGATTAGCAACTACCCATTCGTTAACCTGATCCTTTAGCTTGAATACTCCAGTTGCCCAGTTTGGTAATAAATGTATAGCCTCAGCATAGATACCACCTTTGTTATCGTCATGCTTGCGGAACCTTCCCAAAATCTGAATAACATCAGTGAACGGATCTAAATAAGTTTTTGGTTCGGTGGGTAACGATATTAATATAACTTGTGGAGGTTCATCTAAAATAATATCCAAGCCATTATAAAGGCTACTGGTAAAGAAGTTATATTTCTTCATTTGATCAGCTTCAAACTTAAATGCCGCGTCGAAGAATTTACCTTCGCTGTATTGTAATGTTTGGAGGTATCCAGCACTTTCTTTTGAGCAAAATATAGTTGAATCGTCACCGATGCCTAACTTTTTTATAAGGTCAACTATTCCATTTATGCTATTAAAGAAGACACACTGCGCTACGGCAGGGTGTCTCTCAAAGCAGTTTTTAAGCGCATAGACCACATTATTATGATAAAGCAACTCTATTGGTTTATCGTATTTATAAAGGGGCTGTAACTTTATATGTTTAAAACTTGAAAACCTGGGATCACTTGGTTTTATAGGGGTTGAGGAGATCATAGCATTGTTATCGAACAGAAAAAAATAGTCCATTGCTAATGTGATGCTTGGTCTGTAATCAACATCTTGAATGAGCTTGTGCGACTCATCCATTAAGATAAAATATTCCTTAAAGCCATTGATTTTCAGTTGCTCAAACGCACGAATAATTTTATGCAATGATTCAGGTGTGGTTAATAGCTTTTTCTTTGGTGTCTCACCTTTTAAATAATCAATTATGTGTTTTGTTGAAACCCCTTCATAAACCGGGAAAGTATTTCCTTCGGATTCCTTGGAGTCATGTTTACTGTGAATAGTAGCTACATTGGGTAAAACAATAATGCTGTTGCGTGAGTCTTTAATCTCGGTGTAAGTCGCTCCAAATCCAGGGATCACTTTGTTGATAATTGTTTTAGGTTGAATTTGCGGTATCCAGTAATTGAATCTTAGGTTTTCATTATCGCAGTATATGATTTCATCTGCTGTATATTCTAGTGGCTCCATCTTCTTTTATAAGTTATAATGTTTATTAAACCTCTTCTGTAAATTCGTCTTCTTCATTGTCTGCATGTTCTACAGTCATAATCTCTTTCGCTTCATCACCTTCGATTGCTTGAAGATTTAGATCTTCTAATTCATATTTCCCATCTTCCATAGCTAATACAATAGGATTGAATAAGTTAAAATAAGGCATCGCATCAAACATATCAGTGAAGCCGGTTATATCCCAATCTGCATAAATACGCGAGTTCGTAAGTGGGATATGCTGTTTTTGATCAACTGTAATTGATTTGATATAAATGACCTGGTGTTTTAAATCATATGGTGTTACTTTGGGTTTAAGGCTAAAGTCACCAAAAATGTAATCAAGTCTAATAACGAACCGATTTGGCTCAAAGTCATCCCATACATCATCTTCATTTAATTTCCAGTTGACACTAGCATAGGTATAGGTTTTACCGTTGGTGTCCTTTGTTTCTCTTACTCCCCTGATAAAGTAAAAGCCCGGTGTCGGAAATAAGGGATCATTAATCGCTCTTGGTGCAGCTATGAATTGTTGCTGGCGTTCGTTTAATATTGATGTTTTCATCTTGTGTATGTCCTTTGTTTTGAGGACATGACAAAAGTCTTGAGAAACGAAAACGTAGGAGGAAATAGTAGAATGCTGATTTAATATTTTACTATAGCCCTGTAAACCAATTTCTTATTGTTTTAAGAAGTTCATTAACAAGGTATAGATATAGTCTTTAGGCTCTGATTCGATGTCAGTAGCTTTTACCCATTCTAAGAGTTCTGCTACTTTAAATAGGAAGTTTAACTGATCGTCTGAGAATCTTACTCCCTCTTTTGTGGTAAGTATGGTTTCTTCGTTAAGATATGCTAGAACTCTAAACAAGAACGGTGCAAGAAACCTATTTCGTTCCCTGATGCCTGGCTTGCGTGTTGTTTGCTCTGCGACTTGTTGAATACGATTGTAATTCAAGAGTTGGTTGTCAAAAGTGATTCTCCCCTCATCATCAGCGGTAAAACCATATATAGACTCATTGAGCTCCTCTGAAGTAAAGTTTCCTTGTTCAATTGCATTGTTTATCAGTTTACCAATCCATGTTATAAGCTTCTCGTTGGTTATTTTAACAGTGTCGGTAATGCTTGATACCTTGATGCTATTAGGTTTAAAAGTAGAATCAGGCTTATTGATAAGCAGAAGCTGTGCTAGTTCTTTATCGAACTTACTACGATTGTACGCATCGAACTTATACTGGAATTGTATCTCTCCATGATTGCTTTCTACTAGGCAGATATAAAGAAGCGTTTCGTAATGCCCTTCAATCTTGTATTCTTTTAATATTTCCTTGAACCCGTCTTCCGTGGCTCTACGCTTCTCTTCTGTATAAATAGCATCCACTTCAATATATAACTTTTCTTGATTTAGAATTGCATCATTTAGCTCTTCATCGCTTAGGTATAGGTACTCGTGTTTGTTTAGAAGGGCTAAATTCGGTTGTAGTGTAAAGACATTGCTCATAAGGATGCTAATATAAAAAAAGCAGGATAGTTGCCTACCCTGCTTAAAGCGTTAAGAGCAACCCTAAGTTCGCATCAGCGACAAAGCAGTTCTGTTCATCTCGTACTTATTCAGATCAACAGATGGCCTTAAAATTAATTTGAGGCTATGTCTAATTTGTTTCAAACAAGGGATAATGCTAATGATTACCTTGTCATTCATTTGATCGATCAAGGTTTGCTCAAAGTCATCTAGGTAAATATTCGTGATTTTGTTACCGTACTCGTGCCCCATAGCCTCTGCAATCATTTCATTTGAAAACCCAAGACGTTTCGCTGTTGTGGCCCAGGTATGTCTGATTACGTATGTAGTAAGATTGATGTCAAATCCACAACGTTTTGCTATCCGGTTTAAATATTTGTTAGTGGTCTTTATCCATTGCCTTGTAACTTTGGTTGCATCCTCGCTGTCTTCAATGATGTTCTTAGGAAATATAGGTAGTAGATAGCCATTGTCACTATCCTTATAAAAGCTTAGAATCCTAATAGCGACAGGGTGAAGTTTAATTGTGTATAGCTTTTTTGTCTTACGTCTTCGGTAACTGATGTACCCTTTCGTAATGTTAGCTGTTTTTAAATAAGCCATATCCGTGAATGACATCCCGCGTAATGCAAAACTTAAAAAGAAGTAGTTACAACTATGCCATTCTTGAGAATGCGCCTTACGGGGATAGTTATATATATCTGTCAGTTCTCGTATTGAGATGGCTCGCTTAGCTGTCTTCTCAGTTTTAATACTTATGTCATGAAAAGGATACAGCTCTCTGCTGACTACTTTTGATTTAATAGCCTTGTTAAACAATGCCCTTATAGACCTGAAATAGTTTCCAACGGAGTTTTTCTTCAGTCCATCCTGTAATAGCTTGTTTTTAAATCCATCAAGGAACGTATAATTGATGTCCTCAAATGTCATTAACTCGTTGTTGGAAAATTCTATTAAACGGTTGACTGCCGTTAGATATACTAAGGCACCTCCAGTACGTTTTACTTTAATCATTTCGTCCATTACTCTCTGCGAGAACTGTTTGAATGTGATTACCTTTTGGACTTTATTAGTCTCAATCAGTTTGGGATTTATGATTTCTTTCAATGCCTCGTAAGTGTATTCTTCTTTATCCTCCAAACTGACTATAGCCTTTTGTATTTCATAGAAGCGCTTACTGATTAAAGAATTTATAGAACCCGCATTAGGATGATGCTTATTCAAAGATGATGCACTGACATCCCATTGATTTTCAAAGACGGAGAATCCAGAAGCAATGTACTTTACATCTTTGCGATTCGTAACCCGGAATAAAATAGTGAACGAGCCGTCTGCTTTAGCTCTTCTTTTGTCAAGAATGGTTTTTAAATTTACCATAATGTTTAAAATTATGGTTAGTGGCTCGCAATACTGTACAAACTATGTACAAACTAAACCTGATAAAAATGATTTTGGGAAATCAAATCAATCAAAAAAGCCTCTCTAATTGCTTAGAGAGGCTTTCAAGTGATCCCATCAGGATTCGAACCTGAGACCTACTGATTAGAAATCAGTTGCTCTATCCAGCTGAGCTATGGGACCCCGCAATAATTTGCAGCTGCAAAGATGCAAATTTCTTGCAAAAAACTAAATTTTAAATGCAGGTTGTTAATTAACAGATTATAAACTACTTATCTGTCTTTTTACCTTCGGCTACCCAAAACAAACTATTTATAATCAACTTGTCTTCTATTGTATTATCTAAAGTATGTGATAACTCTTTATTGGTATGGTGATCGTAATCCATATCGTTGTGACCCATATTCATGTATACCATTTTATAGTTTTTATTAGTCCATACAACCGGGTAATAGCCACTATGCCATATTTCGCTTTGCTTGGGGCCTGTACCCAGCGGAAAGCTGGTTGAATCAATAGATATCAGTATAGTAATATTGGGATTGGTACGCAGGTCCTTTTCCCAGCGGTACCATTCGTTGGGCTGTGATTTCCATAGCGTTGGCAGGCTCTTTGTAACCGGATGACGCGCGTCTTCCACCCTCAAAAATGCGGATGTAGGGTGCCATGTATTACTCACATACTGCCCCGAACCTAAAAATACGTTATGGTACCAATCCCAATTGGCAGGTACATCCGACGGGGTTAGCGCGAATGCTGAGAAGTGAAAACCTATCCATCCGCCGCCATTTTCCATATATTTTTGGAATGCCGCGCGTGCTGCCGGGTCTTCGGGCCGGGTATCTAAAAATATTACTGCCTGGTAATGTGAAAGGAATTCCGCATTCATATTACTCCAGTTTGAGGTGGAATCATAGGCGAAATTGTATTTCTCCGCCATCTTCGGGAACCACTTATTGGCCTCATGCACAAAACTGATGTGCGCCAGATCATTTTTGCCGGTATAAAAGGCTATTACATGAAACTTTGGCTTTTTGCCCTGTGCCTTAACGCTTGTAAAAGCAACCAATAGCAGGCAGAGGCTTACTAATAATCTATTTAATTTTTTAGATGACAACATAATTACAGGTAATGGTTTATGGAAGTAAATATAGAACTTATATAGCTCAAACTGTTTTTTAACCAGCCATACAAATACCTTACAGCAACGATAAACTAAAAAATATATTAAAGCATCCCGATGAAAAATTAACCAATTGATAATTTATTTCATTTAACCCAAACAACTGATATTGTATTTTGTCATAACTAAACAATTTCCGTTTGCTTAGGCTTAAAATATCAAGCCAAATACATATAATTGTATTTTAATAAAAACTGATCTGTACTAGTAAAACCAATTGTGAGCTATCTGAAAATCGATTTTGCAAATTGATATGTTTGTTTTAATAGCGATATTGTTGTTTTAAGTAACAATTTTATTGCTGATACCTATTACAAATATTTTTTTAGCCCCAATTTTTAATTTTAATAATACAAAGTGTTCTTTTTACAATAAGTAAATCATACTTTTAACCGATTTTTTTAAAAACATAATTTATGATCATAATTGCTGACGGTGGCTCAACTAAAACAAATTGGTGTTTAGTTACCGAGGAGGGTAAAAAAGTTTATTTTAATACAGAGGGTTATAACCCATATTTCTCAGACGAAGAGTATATTATCCAGTCGCTAAAGGAAAACTTACCTACAGACCTGGATTTAGCTGCCATAACCGAAGTAAATTATTACGGCGCCGGATGTTCAACTGCTGATAAGCGCCAGATTGTTGAAAATGCAATGCAGGCTGTTTTCACCTACTCGAAAATTAATGTAGGGCATGATTTACTTGCTGCCGCAAGAGCATTATTAGGTAATACCGAAGGTTTTGCCGCTATTTTAGGTACAGGTACCAACACTTGTATTTATGATGGAAAAGATGTAGCCAGCAATATTGATTCGGGTGCTTATATTTTAGGTGATGAAGGAAGCGGCTGCTATATCGGTAAAAAATTATTAACCGATTATATCCGCGGTTATATGCCTGAGGCTGTTCGTAAAAACTTTTGGGATACTTTTCAGCTTACACCTGATGATATAAACGAGCGTGTTTATACCCAGCCACGTGCAAATCGTTTTTGCGCAAGCTTCAGCAAATTTGTTTATGATAACATTGTAAACATTGAATATTCAAGAAACATCGTTCGTACATCGTTCGAAGATTTCTTCCGCAATCTGGTAACACATTACCCTGATTATCAAAAATACACTTTTAACTGTATCGGCTCTGTAGGCTATAACTTCCGCAATGTGCTGGAAGAAGTTGCTACCGAAAACGGCATGACCGTAGGCCGCATTATCCGCTCACCTATAGATGATCTGGTTAAATACCACTTAGAACTTGCTCCGTCACATTCTTAATTAGAGACTGGAGATTAGTTCTCATGAAAAGAGCGATGGATTTTATCCATCGCTCTTTTTTATTTATCAACACTCAAGGCCTAATCTCTAATCTCCTCTCTAAGAAGCTATCTCATTCTGAAATATCTTAGCGTACTTGCGCCTGTCAAATTTATACAACTTGGCTGCGCGGTACGATACGCCTTTTTGCTTCTCGGCCAGCTCCTTTAAAAAGCCATAGCTCAACATCTTTTTACGGAAGTTACGCTTGTCGAGTTTTTTGTCCAGTACCGCCTCGTACAATAGCTGTAATTGGGTAAGCGTAAATTTCTCAGGCAATAGCTCAAAAGCAATTGGCTCATAATTTAATTTAGCACGTATTTTTTTAAATGCGCGGTTAAATATAATGGTATGATCAAAAGCTAGCTTAGGCAGCTCGTTAACCGGGTGCCAGAAAGCTTTGCTGGCATATTGCGTTACCGGGTTTAATTCTTTTTGGCCAGTGATACGTATCAGCGCGAAATAGCCGATAGAAACTACCCTACCCTGCGGATGGCGGTTAACATCACCAAAAGTGTGAAATTGTCTTATAGATATATCGCGAAGCCCGGTAAGCTCATATAATATGCGCTCCGCGGCATCGTCGATACTTTCATCGTGCTCAACAATATAGCCTGGCAATGCATAACTATCTTTAAAAGGTTCTTCGTTACGCTCAATCAATAAAACCTTAAGCACTCCGGCATCAAAACCAAAAATCACGCAATCAATAGAAAATACGGAGTCGAAATGAGGAAGTTGTAAGTCCAAAAGCTGTAAATTTTTAAATAAAACTAAATATATAGGGATAATTTCTAATCCAAAAATAAAATAAAATTTAATTGTGTAATTTATACACACTATCTTCGTCTTTATAATTGGTTTTGTAAAGATGCATAAAATTTCAAAACTTGCGGTTCTCACTTCCGGCGGCGACGCTCCCGGCATGAACCCTTGTATACGCGCAGTAGTAAGAACAGCCATATATAACAATCTGGAGGTTGTTGGTGTAAGGCAGGGTTATAAAGGACTTATTGAAAACGATATGTACGATATGGCTCCACGTTCGGTAAGTAATATACTTAGCTTGGGTGGTACCATATTAAAAACGGCCCGCTGTTTAGAGTTTCGTACCGATGAGGGTATGGAAACTGCTTATCAAAATATAAAAGCCCAGGGCATTGATGCAATAGTTGTTATTGGCGGCGATGGTACTTTTACAGGAGCCTTACGTTTCTCCAGAAAATATCCTGACATAGCGGTAATGGGTGTTCCCGGTACTATTGATAATGATTTGTGCGGAACAACCTACACCCTTGGTTTTGATACCGCTACCAATACCGTTATTGAGGCGATAGATAAAATACGTGATACAGCCGATGCGCATGATCGTTTGTTCTTTATTGAAGTGATGGGTCGTGATTCAGGCGCGATAGCGCTGCGGGCGGGCATTTCCTGCGGAGCAGAAGCCATTTTATTGCCGGAGAAAGAAACGGCCATCAGCGAGTTGATTGACGGTTTAAAAACAGGACACCTCAACAAAAAATCATCAAGTATTGTAATTGTTGCCGAAGGCGATAAAAATGGCGGTGTTTATGATATTGCCAAACGTGTTGAACAGGAAGTAAAACATTACGATATTAAAGTTACCATATTAGGCCACCTGCAACGCGGCGGCAGCCCGTCAAGCTTCGACCGTATTTTGGGCAGCAGACTTGGTTTTGCGGCGGTAAATGCCTTAATTGCAGGCGAAACACAAAAAATGGTAGGTTTAGAGGCCAACCACATAGTACTAACCAGTTTAGAAAAAGCATTGAACCAGCAGGAATTCAGGCTGGAATCGGACCTGTTACTAATGGCCGATATATTATCGATATAAATGATTGCAGTTGTATATAGTGGATCGCACTACGCGCATTGGCGTTTGGCTGATAAAGGCAGAACTATCGCTTCCTTTAAAACCAATGGTATCAATCCCTATTTCAATGATGAAAAATTCATCGTACAACTGCTAAATAAAAACATCAACCTCATTCATCACGCTGAAGAAATAAAACGCATCTACTTTTTTGGCGCGGGCGCTTCAACTGCTGATTTGAAACAGGTGATCCAAAATGCACTTTCAAACTTTTTTAAAAACGGAAAAGTTATTGTTGATCACGATATTATGGCTGCCGCTATTGCCTGCTGCAAAAATACGCCAGGCATTGTAAGCATTTGCGGCAGCGGGTCAAACGCGGCCTGGTATGATGGCCGCAAGGTTAAGCCAAACAATTATGGTTTGGGTTATATCCTGGCTGATGAGGGATCGGGCAACTGGTTAGGCCGGGAACTGATAAAAGGTTTTATGAATGAAACGCTACCTGTGCAGTTACGCAAAAAATTTGTGCACAAGTACGATGCTGATCGCAGTAATCTTTTAGAGAAGGTTTATCGCCAAAAACAACCGGCTTTATTCCTCAGTTCGTTCAACGATTTTTACCTGGAGAACCGGGAGGACGTTTATCTACAAAATGTAATAAAAAAAGGATTTAGCAAGCTAATAAACACATATTTATTACCTTTACATAAGCAATATCCCGAAGCTGCTGTCCACTTTGCAGGCTCAGTTGCAGCCAACTTTCAGGATCACCTTATAGAGGTTGCCACCGAATCAAAATTAACCATCGGAAACATAATTAAAGAACCTATAAATAATTTACTAACGTACTATTCTAACAAAAATTAAAAAATCATGAAAATAGGAATTAACGGCTTTGGCCGTATCGGTCGTTTAGCTTTCAGAGCTGCAATAGAAAGATCAGACATTGAAGTTGTTGGTATCAATGACCTTGTTGAGCCGGATTACATGGCTTACATGTTAAAATACGATTCAACCCACGGTCAGTTCAAAGGAACTATTGCTGTTGAAGGCGGCCACTTAGTGGTAAACGGTAAAACCATACGTGTTACTGCCGAAAAAGACCCTGCTAACCTTAAATGGAATGAAGTAGGTGCTGAAGTGATCATCGAATCAACAGGTTTATTCTTAACTCAGGAAACTGCTCAAAAACACATTGACGCAGGTGCTAAAAAAGTAGTAATGAGTGCGCCTGCAAAGGATGATACCCCTACTTTTGTAATGGGTGTAAATCATAAATTATTAAAAGCTGAGCAAACTATCGTTTCAAACGCTTCATGTACTACTAACTGCCTTGCTCCTATCGCAAAAGTATTAAATGATGCTTTCGGTATCGAAGAAGGTTTAATGAGCACAGTACACGCTGTAACTGCAACTCAAAAAACTGTTGATAGCCCATCAGCTAAAGACTGGAGAGGTGGCCGTGGCGCTTACCAAAACATCATCCCTTCATCAACTGGTGCAGCTAAAGCAGTAACTTTAGTTATCCCTGAGTTGAAAGGTAAATTAACAGGTATGTCATTCCGTGTGCCGGTTGCTGATGTATCAGTAGTCGATTTAACTGTTAAATTGGTTAAAGGCGCTACTTATGAGCAAATCAAAACTGCTATGAAAGTTGCATCAGAAGGTGAACTAAAAGGAATTTTAGGTTACACTGAAGATGACGTAGTATCTGAAGATTTTAAAGGTGATGCACGCACATCAATATTTGATGCAAAAGCAGGTATCGCTTTAAATGATCACTTTGTTAAAGTGGTATCATGGTACGATAACGAGTGGGGTTATTCAAACAAACTGATCGACCTGGTACAGGTTATCGGTAAGTTATAATCTGACTTAGAATATTGAAAAAGCCCTGTGGATATCCCGCAGGGCTTTTTTTTATTTATTTATAGTTTATCTATGGAATCAACACGATTTTACCATGCGTATGGCGCTTCTCCAACTCTATATAAGCATCCTTAACTTGGCTTAGTGGATATGTTTTCGCAATAGGTATTTCCAAATCACCATCATTTACCATTTGCGCAAGTTCACTTAATACCTGTGCCGTTGATGCCGCTGCACTGCCTTCGGCTTTTATTTTATATTTTTCAACTGCTGCAAAATCAATAATGGTATTGATCTTATCAGCAGGGATACCTAATTTGATAGCCAGCTCTATATAGCCTTTGCCTGATAGATCGATAAATGCATCCGTTTTTTTTCCGTTAAGTGCATTTTTTAGGTTTTCTTCAATATTACCGTCATAACTAACAGGTTCAACACCATGTGTTTTTAACCACTCATGATTATACTCGCTGGCAATACCGATAACTTTGGCACCCTGCTTTTTAGCTATTTGAACTGCAAGAGATCCCACTCCACCTGCAGCACCCGATACGATTACAATATCTCCTTCTTTCAGCCCAACTGCCCTTACCGCGGCATAAGCTGTAGTGCCTGCTACAAACAATCCGCCAGCCTGCTCCCATGAAACCTTTGGCGGTTTTGATACTAATTGATCTGGCTTTACCACAACATATTCTGCCTGGCTGTTACGATTGTTGCTGAAGCCTATAACTTTGTCGCCCGGTTTAAAAGCGGCTACATCCGCCCCAACGCTTTCTATTACACCAGCAAAATCAGTGCCTTGTCCCGACGGAAATGTTGAAGGAAATTGTTTCTCCAGAAACCCTTCTCTGATTGACGCTTCACCGGGGTTTATTCCAGCAGCCTTTACCCGTATTAAAACCTCTCCTTTATTTGCAGCAGGTTTCGGTAATTCAACAATATGTAACACATCAACATGGCCGAAGTGCTCATAACGTACAGCTTTATATTTATTTTGATTTGAATCCATGATTAATAGTTTTTTCTATTATTCAAACCCACCTAAGCTGGTATTGTTCGGATGAATAAATATAAAATAACCATATTTGTATATGGATGCTGCCACCGCGCTTATAATATACAGGACATACCTTGAAAGATATGTAACCTTCAACACAGAGGAATGGGAAGCATTCACCCGGCATGTAACCTTTACCAAGCTAAAAAAGAAACAGCATTTTGCTACCGCCGACACGGTTTGCGATAAGTTTGCCTTTTTGGTTTCAGGCTCTGTTCGCTATTATCACATCATTAATGGCGAGGACATCACCAGCTATTTTAGTTTCGAACAAGAGTTTACAAGTTCCTATAAAAGCTTCCTGACCCGAACACCAACCATCACTTACATACAGGCGTTGGAAGAAACCCGGCTGATCAACATCAGTTATGAGGCGTTCCAGCAAATGTTAGCCAGTCCTATTTTAGCTCATAAAATGGAGCGTTTCGGTAGGTTAGTAGCCGAGCATTATTTATGTTGCTATGAAGACAGGGTAGCATCATTCATCACCCAATCGCCAGAAGAACGTTATTTGCAGCTATTACAAACCGGTAGAGATGTTTTACAACGTATGCCGCAACATTATATCGCCCACTTCCTGGGTATTACACCTGTTTCCCTATCGCGAATACGCAAGCGCATTATGGAGCCTGTTATAAAATAACTCTCAATTTCTTATCTTTTGTTAACGTTTTGACTCACAAGACCGTGGTAACTTTGTTATAACAAAAACGAAGAAATCATGCACACCATATTAGGAGCCGGTGGGCCAGTAGCAAACGCACTTACACAAGAGTTATTAAACCATAACGAAACCATCAGACTGGTTAGTCGCAAACCGGTTAACATAACTGGCAAAAATATCAGTTGGCAAAAAGCTGATCTGTTAAATTATAACGAAGTATTAGAAGCCACCAAAGGTTCAACTGTAATTTACTTATGTGCCGGGCTGGTATATGATGCAAAGATATGGCAGCAGCAATGGCCCGTTATTATGCAAAATGTTATCAATGCCACCAAGGCAGCCAATGCCCGGTTGATATTTTTTGATAATGTTTATATGTACGGACTGGTTGATGGACCAATGACCGAAGAAACGCCTTACAAACCTGTTAGCGAAAAAGGCAAAGTCCGCGTAAAAATAGCCGACCAACTGATGGCTGAGGTAAAAGCCGGTAAAATTCAAGCCAGCATTTTGCGTGCTGCGGATTTTTATGGCACCGACTCTAAAAATAGTTCATTTGATATGATGGTACTGGATAAATACGCCCAAAAGCAAAGCGCCCAATGGGTAGGCGACCCGAAAGTTAAACACAACTTTACTTACATTCCCGATGCAGGTAAGGCGATGTATTTATTAGGTCAAAACCCGCAAAGCGATAATCAAATATGGCATGCCCCTACTGCTGCTCCGCTTGTTGGCAAAGAGTTTATTGAGATGGCTGCAAACATCTACCAGGTAAAACCAAAATTTATGCGGATTAATAAATTTATGATGCGGGTATTCGGGCTGTTTAATAAAGTTGTTGCAGGTGCCGTAGAAATGTATTATCAATACGATCACAATTATGATTTCAATTCCGACAAGTTTGAGAAGGCCTTTAATTTTAAACCGACAAGTTATGAGGATGGAATAAAGCAGGTGTCGCAAACGTTATATAAAAGCAAGTAATAGTTGCCTGTGAGGATACAGGCAACGGATGACATTTAGATTCCGTTGTTTGCGTCTAATAAACAACAACACAGTGTAAAATCTGCTTATCATATTTGGCGCGTGGTCATTAATCTGCATATTTGTACATCTGCATATTATAAAACCATGATCCACAAAAAAACAAGAACATATATACCTGCCGACCTTGAAATGAGTTGGGAAGCACTGGAACCACTTTTTAAAGAACTTTGCGACCGCTCAATAAATTCTGCTGAAGAATTAGAAAATTGGTTAAAGGACCGCAGCGAGTTAGAGGCAGCTATTGAAGAAGATTTTGCCTGGCGCTATATCCGCATGACTTGCGATACCGCTAATGAGGAACTGCTGGGAAAATTCCAGTATTTTGCTACCGAGATCGAGCCAAAAATTGCGCCTTATAGTAATGATCTGAATAAAAAGCTGGTCAGCAGTCAATACGTTGATAAGCTTGATAAAGAAAAATTCTTCATCTACCTGCGTGGCGTAAAAAAATCATTAGAGTTGTTTAGGGAAGAAAACATCCCTATTCAAACGGAGATTCAGGTTGAGCAACAGAAATACCAGGGCATCAGCGGCGCATTATCTGTTGAAATTGACGGCAAGGAATATACCTTAGAGCAAGCCGCAGTATTCTTAAAAGGCACTGACCGCGCTAAAAGACAGGAAGTTTGGGAAAAGATAACTTTCCGCCGCTTGCAGGATAAAGATAAATTGAATGAACTATTTGATCACCTGCGTGAATTAAGACATAAAGTCGCCTTGAATGCAGGCTTCGAGAATTTCAGGGATTACATGTTCCAGGCATTGGGCAGGTTTGATTATACCCCGCAGGATTGCTATGCTTTCCACGAAGCGATTGAAAAAGAAATTGTGCCGATATTAAGAGAACAGGCCAACAAACGTAAAGCTGCTTTAGGTTTGGATACGCTTCGTCCATGGGATCTTGATGTTGACGTATCCGGCAAACCAGCTTTAAAACCTTTTAATGGCGGTGCAGAGCTGATCGATAAATCAATCCAATGTTTCCGGAATATCAATAGCTATTTAGGCGAGCGTTTGGAAATCATGAAAGATAATGGCTTGTTTGATGTGGAGAGCCGCAAAGGCAAAGCACCAGGTGGCTATAATTACCCGCTATCTGAAACTGGCGCACCTTTCATTTTCATGAATTCAGCTAATACTTTCCGTGATCTGACTACGATGGTTCACGAAGGTGGGCATGCGGTTCATACCTTTTTAACTGCTGATCTTGAACTGAACGATTTTAAACATTGCCCATCCGAAGTGGCAGAGTTGGCATCCATGAGTATGGAACTGATCTCGATGGATAATTGGAATGTTTATTTTGATAACGAAGAAGATTTAAAACGTGCCAAACGCGATCAACTTTTTGATGTATTAAAAACATTGCCATGGGTAGCCGTGGTTGATCAGTTTCAACATTGGATATATACCAACCCGGGCCATACTGATGCTGAACGCACCGAAGCATGGATACAGATTTATGAGCCATTCGGCGCAGGCTTTGCAGATTGGAGCGGTTTAGAAGAAGCTGAAGCTAATCTTTGGCAAAAACAACTGCATATTTTCGAGATCCCGTTTTATTACATCGAGTATGGTATGGCTCAATTAGGCGCTATCGCGGTTTGGAAAAACTACAAAGAAAACCCTGAAAAAGGATTGCAACAATATCTGGATGCCTTAAAATTAGGTTATACCAAAACCATTAAAGAAATTTACGAAACCGCAGGCATCAAATTTGATTTCAGCGCAAGCTATGTTAAGGAACTGGCTGAGTTTGTAAAAGGTGAAATGGATAAATTATAGAATAACAAAGTCCCCATACATACCGGGACTTTGTTATTTTCAGCTGGTTGATAAAACATAATTTCACTTTATAGGTAGTATAATTATAATGGGATCATTATTCGGAATATCAGAAATACTAATCTATATAGGCGGCACTATAATTATAGTGGTTACCATATACATGGCCATTAGCCGCAAGAAGAAGTATGATGACGAGGATATAACTGATTAACGACAACCCTCCCTTGTCATTCTGAGGAACGAAGAATCTTCTGCAGCATACACAGTTCGCTATACAAATCGAAGAAGATTCTTCACTACGTTCAGAATGACAAAAAAGATAGATTAACCTTGGTTAACCAATCCCTTATTCCACTTAGCTGATTTTAAAAACTGCACATTAGCCAGCCACGTTATTAAACACACGGTTGTTATTGTACCAATTACTGATCCTGCTGTAACATCTTCAAAAAAATGTTCGCTTAAGTACATGCGCGAGTAGCCTACGCACATAGCCAGTATCAATAGCGGTAATCCCCAGAATTTATTTTTTGCCCAGTAAGTAAACAGCACAGCAGTTGTAAATGCGCTTACCGTATGGCCTGATGGGAAACTATGCAGCCTCAACATCTCCACTCCTTTTACAAAATGAATATGCGCTAGTTGGTTCTGGAAATATAATGTCGGCCGCGGAGAATCAAAAATATGCTTTACTATTTGAGCAACAATTGCTGTTACCGCATTTATTAATATCAACATAAAAGCCCTCGCGTAGCTAAACATTACTAATATCAGCGATAAAACTACTACCGTCCAAAAGTTACCCAGGTCTGTTAAATATGGCGCGATAAAATCGCCTAAAGGAAAATTACGGCTATTCACCGCAAAGTATATTTGCTCGCGCGAAAACAGAATTTTTATCAACAAACACAGCATTAACACTAGCAAATAAGGAACAAAAAACACCCTTATTTTAAACAATACATCTTTTATGCTTATATTCATGGGTGCAAATTAAGCATATACTTATTGCCTGCAAAAAAATGATTATGTTTGAATCCATTGACCGACCCCATATTTAATTTATGTCGAATAGTATATTCCGTAAAAAATCTATCAATAAAATCATGGCCGATGTGGCCAGCGGCCTTAGCGACAGCGAACATTCAGGCAATCACCTTACCAGAGCACTTAACGTAAAAGATCTTACCCTAATGGGTATAGCGGCCGTAGTAGGCGCGGGTATTTTCTCTACCATTGGCGAAGCCTCCTTTCAGGGTGGGCCAGGTGTTACCATATTATTTGTGATTACAGCCGTTACCTGCGGGTTTTCAGCACTTTGCTATGCCGAATTCGCATCGAGAATACCGGTTGCGGGCAGCGCTTATACTTACGCTTATGCTTCTTTTGGCGAATTGATCGCCTGGATCATCGGCTGGGATCTGTTAATGGAATATGCCATTGGTAACATAGCGGTAGCTATATCATGGAGTACCTATTTTGTGAATTTACTTGAGCTTTGTCATATCCATATGCCAAGGTACCTGATAATGGACTACTTTTCCGCATTTACAGCGCATGAGCAAATAGTAAAGTTAAATGCAAGCCATAATTTAGCAGGGATTACCGATGCTATTAAAGAAGGTGCATTAGCCTGGGATTCCGCGCCGGGGATTGGCGGCTTTAGGTTAATAGCCAATACCCCTGCCCTGCTTATTGTTATCATTATTACCTACCTGGTTTATATTGGTATCCGCGAAACCAAAAGGGCAACCAACGGCATGGTTATATTAAAAATAGCTATTGTATTAGCTGTTATCGCTATTGGATTTTTCTATATAACACCTGCCAACTGGCACCCTTTTATGCCGAATGGTTTTAGTGGGGTGATGAAGGGGGTTTCGGGTGTGTTCTTCGCTTATATTGGGTTCGATGCCATATCTACCACGGCAGAGGAATGCGAAAACCCGCAGCGGGATTTACCTCGCGGGATGATCTACTCATTGATTATTTGTACAGTATTATACATATTGATTGCGCTTGTATTAACCGGCATGGTTAATTACAAAGACCTTGCCGTTGGCGACCCATTGGCATTTGTATTTAACAAGGTTCATTTACCGGGTATTGGTGGTGTTATTTCATTTAGCGCAGTTATAGCAACGGCTAGTGTGTTATTGATCTTCCAGCTTGGGCAACCCCGTATATGGATGAGCATGAGTCGTGATGGTTTATTGCCGAAGGTATTCTCACGCATACACCCTAAGTTTCACACACCATCATTCGCTACTATTGTTACCGGTTTTGTGGTTGCTATACCGGCCTTGTTTATGAATCTTACCGAAGTAACCGACCTTACCAGTATAGGCACTTTATTTGCATTCGTATTGGTTTGCGGCGGTGTGCTGCTTATCCCTCGCGAAGCCGCGGTAGCAGGCAAATTTCACCTGCCATACATCAACGCAAAATTTATAGCCCCGGTGTTGTTTATTATAGGTGCTGTATTTTTTTGGAAACCGATGATCGCTTTATTCTCTGGAGAGAATGCCCATGAGAATTTCCCGTTCTTCCTGTTTATTATCCTGTCGGCTGCACTTACGGTAATGGCATTTATTAAAAACTTATCGTTAATACCTGTTTTAGGACTTTTAAGCTGTTTTTATTTGATGACACAGCTTGGTTACGATAACTGGATACGTTTCCTTGGATGGCTGGTTATTGGCCTTGTGATATACGTTAGCTATGGCTACACACACAGCTCATTAGGCAAAACAGCTTCGCCTGCACATAAATCGTCATTATGGTTTGGTTTGGTTGGGGGTATATTATCTGTTATAGCCGTTAGTGTTTTAATGCCCGATCATAGCGCTTTAGTTTTAATATTAGATGGAATTGTAGCAGGATGCTTAGGCTTTTTGGCAGTGTATCTAATCGTATCATCTTACTTCCTGGTAACAAAAAAGGGTAAGCCCACCACATGAATACAGTAGCGATAATAGGTTATTTAGCAGCCTTCGGTACCACGGTTTCGTTTTTACCGCAGGCTGTTAAAACTATTCGTACTAAAGATACTTCGGGTATATCATTACCCATGTATTGCTTCTTTACCGCCGGGACCTTGTTATGGTTGATCTATGGTATAATGGAGCCCAGCTTACCGGTGGCTGTAGCTAATGCCATAACACTTATCTTTGCTAGCGCGATCCTGATCTACAAAATAAAATATAAATAATCAAAACGGATTGTCATTGTGAGGAGGAACGACGAAGCAAACTCGTCGTATGCAGAGGAACGCAACGAGTTTGCTTCGCCGCACAGGCCTACACAGTCCCGCTCGCAATGACATGGTGGTGGGATATTGAACCTTTAAAGCAGCTCTGTATAGCATAACGATTACTTCCTCGCAATGACGATAGTTTACAGTTTTAAAACTGCGCGGCAAACGAAAGTCCCGGCGTGCCGTTTTGGTAAGTAGGCATAACCATAGTGCTTTTGCCATTTTTGCCTTTATGTGTTAGCGCATTACGCAGGTATGGGTATATGAGATAAGCAGCTTTGGTTGATAACACACCAAATCCGGCACCGGCAACCACATCGCTAAACCAATGATCGCGGTTATATAGCCTGAAAATACCTGTGGTAACAGCTACGCTATAACCGATTACAGTATATACCGGTGATTTATCAGAGTATTCCTGCGCTAAAAATTCCGCACCCATAAAAGCTACAGAAGTATGGCCGGAAGGGAAAGATAAGTAGTCTGATTTATTAGGACGAAGCCTGTGTGTTGTATATTTAGTTACATAACCTGTTACACCTAAAAATACTCCAGAGAGCCCAAGTAACGCAGTACGATCTATAAACGTATTCTTGCCCTCAACCCCAATCAAATCAAGACCGTAAACCATTACAATTGGCGTTACTAAAAAATAGCTTTCTGCTTTTGAGCTGAATGTTGGATTTGTTTTCTGGATCTCCCCCTCAATATAATAATCAACCCGGCGTATAGGGTGAATAAAGAATGATGATACGCCATATACAATAGCTACGCCAGGGGGAATAAGCGACAGCGGATTACTGTGCAGTTTTTTAACGGTATCGGGAGCAGTAAAAAGATCTTTCTTAACGGTATCAGCAATATTTTTTTTGACGGTGTCGGGTGTTGAAACCTGGGCACTTGCCTCAAACGAAACAAAACAAAATAAAGCGAGTAGTATCTTTTTCAAGGTAGCGTATAGATTATAATTACTAATATCCAACTACAATCTGTAGCAAATCTGAATTTGTTAACATTAATTTAACACCGACGATATTAAATTACTTAATTCTATCAAGTTCAACGGTTTCCGGAGCAGCAAGCATCAGCGGTACTTTTTCAACAGTAACAAAGCTTAAATCCAAACCGAAGCCACGTTCTTCAGATAAACTGACTTTTTTGAGGTATACATAATAGGCCATAATGAAACGTTCGTAAAGCGACAGGTTATGCGATCTGGAGATCACTTTTTCTATTACCACAAAACGAAAATCGCCAACTATTTTATGTTTGTTAAGGGATGTGTATTTGCTGGTAATATCAACCTCGCCATTTTTCACCAATTCTTCAACCACTTTTCTAAATAGCAGGTTTATTTGCTGCTCTACCCTAAACCCAAGTTTAAAGTCAATTCGGATCAGTTTATTCGGCACTAAAAAGTCAACCTCGTATTCGCGTTTATAAGGCTCATCAACCACATCAACGTGTACCAACCAATAAACATCGGCACGTTTGGGTTGCTTTTGGAGGATGGAGTAGATGATCTTCGATTCGATTTCCGAATCAAAATTAGCGCTGGTTAAATAAACCAGCTGCGATGCATATTTAGGTACGCTTTCGTCATCGCTTAATTCTTTTATAATACTGAAATAATCTTCTATCTCAATAAACTTAACGTAACGGTTACGGATCTTGCGCGCGGTATGCCATGTCCACATTACCGAGAAAAGCACTGTACCAACACTCAGCGTAAACCAGCCGCCATGGATAAATTTAACCAGGTTACCTGATAAGAATGTAGTTTCGATAATCAGGTAAACAACAAGGAAAATAGTGATAATATAATCCGGATACTTTTTCTTTTTAAGAAATTTAGACACCAGTATGGTAGTCATCAACATGGCTACGGTAATACTTAAACCGTAAGCGGCGGTCATGGCATCAGATGTTTTGAATAGCAATACCACACCAATACAACCGGCACAAAGCAACCAGTTAACGCTCGGCACATATAACTGGCCTTTTTGTTCAGACGGATAATTTATCTTAACCTTTGGCCATAAATTAAGCCTTACTGCTTCGGCTATCAGCGTAAATGACCCGGATATTAGCGCCTGACTGGCAATAATAGTAGCAACAGTGGCAATACCAATACCGAATATCAGGAACCATTGCGGCATAATGGCGTAAAATGGATTAAACTTATCCATATCAATTACTTTACCGTTGTGCTGCATCAGCCATACGGTTTGGCCTAAATAATTTAATATAAGGCAGGTTTTTACGTAGATCCAGCTGATGCGGATGTTTGAGCGCCCGCAGTGGCCCAAATCAGAATATAAAGCCTCGGCACCTGTTGTACACAGGAAAACCGCTCCCAAAATGATGAATGCATGTGAATCAGTAACTAATAGTTTGATGCCATAGTATGGGTTCAACGCTTTAAATACTGTAGGATCCTGTATAATAAATGCCATGCCTAAAACGCCCATCATACTAAACCAAATAAACATGATAGGCCCAAAAGCCTTACCTACCAGCGATGTACCAAACTGCTGTATAAAAAACAGCGCCGTAATTATTACAATAACAATTGACATGGTTGGTATATGCGGATAAATGGGCTTCAACCCTTCAATGGCTGATGAGATGGAGATTGGCGGTGTAATGATACCATCCGCTAAAAGAGCGCAACCGCCAACTACTGCTGGTATTACCAGCCAACGCGCCCTGCGCCTAACCAGCGAAAACAAAGAGAATATGCCACCTTCGCCTTTATTATCTGCTTGTAAGGTTATTACAACGTATTTTAAGGTGGTTTGGAGGGTTAACGTCCAGATAATAAGTGAAACACCGCCCAGTGCCAGTGTATCGTTAATAGTTTGATGGCCAACAATAGCCTTAAAAACATATAAAGGTGAAGTACCTATATCGCCATAAATTATTCCTAAACTAATTAATAAACCTGCGAAAGTTAATTTTTGTAGATCTTTATGATTTGACACTGATATGTTTTTAAAGATGCAAAAATATTATTTTTTTTCACTAACACCCTTTTTGATTGCATTTGCGTATAACTTAATAACATTTACAAAACACATGTGTGTTAAATTTTGTTAAAAAAGAAATTTTGCGCAATTGTTTATAAAATCATGCGTAGTTTATTTATACTTTTGCAGCAATAATAATAAAGGATGAGGCGAATCTATACTAAATACTATTCATGGAAAATATGCATCGCAATTGCGTTATTCATGAATTTCGCCTTTGCTTACGGTGGGCCAGTTATTAAAGATACTATTTATCTGCATAGTAAAAAGACTAAAGCCAAATCATACCTTAAAAATGGCTTACCATTCTCATTGCCTCCTGTTAAGCCCGGTGTTACTTCTTACGTCAAATTCACCGTTAATCACCAGGATGATAAGCTATTGAGCGACGTAGAAGTAGGCCCAACACCTGTTACCAACCAAATAAATTTTAAATACGTTGTATCCAGAAATACCAATGTAAGCATTAAAATAATGGATGTTTTGGGTAATGATCTGCTTAATGTGTTTCAACAAAGGGTTGATCTTGGCGAACAAAAGCTCTCTTACTCCATTAGCAACAAGTTGAGCCGCGGATTTTATTTTGTTAAAATAGTAGCCGGTACTGAGTCGGTTATCAAGCGCATCTCTATTTATTAGTAGATTTTAGTTTAGGTTAATTAATCTAAAACTCAATCAACCATTTTCCCAATCAACAAAATCAACTAATTTTACCGCATGAAAATCATCGCTATTGGTCGCAATTACGCGGAGCATGCAAAAGAACTGAATAACCCTGTACCTACTGTCCCGGTTATTTTTATGAAACCGGATACCGCGCTTTTAAAAGATAACAAGCCTTTTTACCACCCTGAATTTTCGCAGGATGTACATCACGAGATAGAACTGGTATTGAAAGTTTGTAAAGAAGGCAAACACATCAACGAGAAATTTGCCGGAAATTATTTTGATGAGATCGGCCTGGGCATTGACTTTACCGCACGCGACATCCAAAATAAGCATAAAGAAAAAGGGCTGCCCTGGGAACTGGCCAAGTCATTCGATGGCTCTGCTCCTGTCAGCACATTTATACCCAAAGCAGATTTTGAAGATTTGTACAATATTGATTTCAAGTTGGATATAAATGGAGAAACCCGGCAAATCGGCAATACGAAGGATCTGATCTTCTCTTTTGAGCGGATTATAACCTTTGTATCGCAATATATCACCTTAAAAAAAGGCGACCTAATTTTTACCGGAACACCGGAAGGGGTAAGCAAAGTTAGCGTTGGCGACCACCTGGAAGGTTACCTTTCAGGCAATAAATTACTTAACTTTTATGTTAAGTAAGCATGTTTAAAAAGTTACTGGCGTGTACACTACTAGTTATTAGTTTTGGATTTACTGCTTTTGCACAGGACATTGTGCAAACCCGCCAATACCCAAAAGATTATTTTCGTTACCCGCTTGATCTGCCGCCGAGTACGGCTGGCTCATTCGGCGAGCTAAGGCCAAACCACTTCCATGCAGGGCTCGACTTCAGGACTAACCAGCGCGATGGCTACCCTGTACACGCGGCTGCTGATGGATTTGTATCGCGCTTAAAAGTGCAGTTTGGTGGCTTTGGCAACGCGGTATATATTACGCATCCCAATGGTTTTACCACTGTATATGGCCACCTGCAAAGTTTCAGCCCTGAACTGGCTAAACTGGTGCATGATTACCAGATTCAACAAAAAAATGATCTGGTAGATTTTAACCTGTTACCCATGCAGGTACCTGTGACCAAAGGACAAGTTATCGCCTTATCAGGCCATACTGGTGCAGTAGCTGGGCCACATGTGCATTTTGAGATACGTGATACCCAAACCGAGCAAACCATTAACCCGCAACTATTTGGCTTAACTGTTCGTGATGATATTCCGCCTGTATTGGGCACGGCCTGTGTTTATCGTTTTAACGATGGACCATTTAACGAAAAAACCCAGCGCCAGCTTTTGGGTGTAGTGGGTGCTTCGGGGCATTACAGATTGGCTAATCCCGCTGTTATTGATGTAAGCGGCAATACCGGCTTTGGTATTACGGCGTATGATATGAACAATACATCGGCTAACCACAATGGCGTTTATTCCATCGAACTTAAGGTAGATGGCAAAACGGTATTTACTTTCTCTGTCGAACGTTTCGCTTTCGATCAAACTCATGCCATAAATGCGTTGATTGATTACCCTGAGTTTTTAGAGTCGGGCCGTTTTATTCAAAAATGCTTTGTGCTTCCTGGTAGCAGGATCACACTTTATCCGCAATCCATCAATCGTGGAGTAGTTACTTTTAACGATGATTCCCTGCATGATGTACAATACGTGGTAAGGGATATAGCGGGTAATACATCAACTCTAAACTTAAAGGTAAGATCGCACAGCAAAATCATACACCCGGTTGAACTGTTTAAATTGCCGGGCACGTTTTTCCCTTATGATAAGGACAATCAGTTTAGCAACGATAAGGTTAAGGTTAATATACCGGTGGGTAATTTGTACGATAGCATGAATTTCACCTTTACCGATCTACCTAAAAGACCGGGCGCATATTCGGATACCTACCAGTTAGGCGACCGCTTCGATCCGATAAATGACACCTATGATCTTTGGATAAAACCTGATACCACAGCACCCGGCTGGCGTGCCGATAAAGCAATTATTGTAAATGTAGATGGCGACTGCATTGTGGGTAATTATGAAGATGGCTATGTAAAAGCTAAAGCAAAAGGCTTTGGCAGTTACTATGTAAAATTAGATACCGAAGCGCCATACATCCACCCAATAAATATTACCGATGGCGCTAATATGGCCACTAGGCACGCCATTTTTGTTAAAATAGGTGATAACCTATCGGGTGTTAAAAACTATTATGGTTATATCGATGGTCAATGGGTATTAATGTATTGGGATTTTAAAACCAAGGTATTAAGTTATACTTTTGATGATACCCTTGTACACGGCAAACATACTTTTAAGTTAGATGTTACCGATCAGAAAGATAATACAGCTACATTTAAAGCAGATTTTTACAAATAACCATGGCAACACTTAAAGCAGGCGATAAAGCCCCGGATTTCACCTCGAAAGATCAAAACGGCGAAGAAGTTTCATTGGCAAACTTTAAAGGCAAAACCGTGATATTATATTTCTACCCAAAAGATGACACCCCTGGTTGTACTGCCGAGGCTTGTGATTTCAGGGATAACTATCAGTCGTTAATTGGTAAAGGTTATGAGGTGATTGGTGTGAGTACCGATGACTCCAAATCGCACAAAAAATTTGAAACCAAATACAGTCTGCCCTTCCCGCTTATCGCTGATGAGGATAAAAGTATAAATGAGGCCTACGGCGTTTGGGCAGAGAAAAACAATTACGGCAAAAAATATATGGGTACTGTCCGTACTACTTTTATTATTGATGCCGATGGAATCATAAAACAGGTTATTGAGAAGGTAGATACCAAGAACGCATCACAGCAGGTACTGGATTTGGTGTAAGCTTATTCTACTCCCTTTTGTCATTCTGAGCGGAGCGAAGAATCTATCGATAGACTCACCGTATGCAGATTGGCGGATAGATACTTCGTTCTCAGCATGACAAGTTGTTTAGTGGTGCGATGAAAACATCGACCACAAGCTAAATGCCTTTCGTTTTCCTTCCATTGCCTGTATCCTTACAGGCAACAGCGTAGTTGGCGCTATCTTATGTCATTCTGAGCGGAGCGAAGAATCTTCTAAAACATGCAATACGTACTTTGCAAATCAAAGAAGATTCTTCGCTCCGCTCAGAATGACAAGCCAAAAGTGAAAATATCAAAATAATACTTATTTTAGCACGCATAGTAAAATGTATTAAGACTTTTATACAAACAAAAAAGCTTAATACTTATTTTAATACATAAATTAAATATATGTCGGTACAGGTTGTTGAGGATGCGGAGATTTTAAGCAAGTTTCAGGATGAGAAAACCCGGAACGAGGCTTTTAACCTGCTGCTGAAGAAATACCAGCAAAAAATTTACTGGCACATCCGCCGTATGGTGATAGATCATGATGATGCCGATGATATTGCACAGGATGTATTTGTGAAGGTTTGGAAAAACCTGCCAACTTTTCGTGCTGATGCGCAATTGTATACCTGGATGTACCGCATCGCCACTAATGAATGCATTACTTTCCTGAACAAGAAAAAAGCGAAAAATAATGTTTCGCTGGATGATGTGGACTCTACGCTTGGCGATACATTAGCGGCATCAAGTTATTTTGATGGCGATAAGGCACAACGCAGATTACAGGAAGCGCTGCTTACCCTGCCCGATAAACAGCGCCTGGTATTTAACATGAAATATTATGAGGATATGAAGTATGAAGAAATATCAGATGTGGTGGGAACAAGTGTAGGTGCGTTAAAAGCATCCTTTCACCTCGCGGTGAAAAAAATAGAGACTTTTTTATTATCAAAAGATTAATTTAAAAAAAGTGATTAAACCTTTTCATCAAAATTTCATCAAACACTCGATATGAAAAGCGAAAGTGGAAATAGAGAATGGCTGGATGAATTCATGTCACTTAAACTGGTTAATCCCCTGAACCCGTTTACTGTGCCACCAGGCTATTTTGATGAATCGGAACAACGGATCATCTCGGCAATTAAGCTGGATGAGCTAAAATCCGGTAAAGGGTTAACTGTGCCTGAAAATTACTTTGACGAGTTAAGCAATAATATACAAAGCCGCATCAATTTAGAGGAATTAAAATCCAAAGAGGACTTTACTGTACCTCAAAATTATTTTGATGAATTAAGCAGCAATATACAAAGCCGTATTAATTTGGAGGAGCTTAAGTCGGAGAATGAATTTACAGTGCCTCAAAATTACTTCGACGAGTTAAGCAGTAACATACAAAGCAGGATAAATATTGAGGCTTACGTAAATAACGATGCCCACGGCCATGCTGTGCCCGAAGATTATTTTAACACCTTTGAGCAACAAATAAACGCACGCGTCCTGATTGAAGAAACCGTTGGCGAGGAAACCTTTAGTGTGCCTGCCGATTATTTTGATAAGCTTAACAATGCCATATTAAACAAAACGGTTAAGCAGGATGTAGTTAAACGTAAAGGAATAGTTAGGCGAATGTATGCCACCAATACATTCAAATACGCGGCGGCAGCTTGTTTTGCAGTGTTTGTAGGTACAGGTTTATTGTTAAGCAGATTGTCAACACCAGCAGATGATCATAACAGTTCATTTTTGCACAAGCAATTGTCTACCGTTTCAACAAGCGATATTCAAAGTTACCTGCAGGATGATGTTGACGCGAATGATACACAACATACCGTTATTGATGAAAATACGCCGGTTAATACCAACAGTTTAACCAACGCATTACAGGGTAACGCTGATGATGATACCAACAATTAATAATGACTAAGTTAGCAAAGCATATATTTTTTCTTTTCTTCGTACTATGCGTTGGTAATGCGTTTGGACAAATGAGGCCATATAGAGTGGGCCCTCCAAGACCATTCTATTATAATAGGCCACCAAATAACCAAAACCCTGAACTTAGGGTAGAGAATGTTAAAGTAAAATATTTACGTACAAGGTTAAATTTACCACCAGATCAGGCTGCTAAATTTTTCCCTTTGTATCAGGAATATCAGCAGGAGCTTTTTAATGTGAGAAAATTAAAAAGGCAAAATAACTTAAATGCTGCCGATGGCCAGGAGCAGGTGAATAAAGAATTGATGTACGAGAACGAGATCGTTCAGATCAAAATAAAATTCAATAACGCTTTTCTTAAAGTGCTCACACCTGATAAAGTTAGCGAGCTATACAAAAGCGAGCGCGAGTTTAATGACGAGCTGGTAAGGCAATTATCAGAGCGCAATAATCGCCCCGGTCCTCCGCAATAGGCTGCCCCCTATTTTAACGTTAATACGCTGAACTTAGAAGCCGTTTAAAAACGGTTTATATTACCTTTACATAAACTCGTTATTGCAATGCCATTGGCTTTTAGGTTGTATTTAATTTATAGTGAGTAAATCTACACTATGTCATTGCGAGGAGCGTAATGCCCGGCCTGTTGGCAACGAAGCAAACTCGTAGCATGCATATGAACGCGACGAGTTTGCTTCGCCGCACAGACTCTTCACAGCTCCGCTCGCAATGACATGAGTTTTATTGTTTTTAAACAGCTTCTAAGAATTTGGCTTACTTTTGTGCCATGCCAACGTTACGTCAACTTTTTTTAGCCAACAATGCCCAAACTACTGATTTTCCGCTCCTGCTTGAATTTGAACGGGCAGAAGGTGTCTACATGTACAACAGCGAAGGGAGAGCCTATATCGACCTTATTTCGGGCATTGGCGTAAGCAACCTGGGGCACAGCAACCATAAAATTATTGAGGCGATAAAACAGCAGGTTGATAAATACATGCACCTGATGGTTTATGGCGAGTATGTGCAAACTCCACAGGTTAAATTCGCTGAAAAACTAATATCAGTATTCCCAAAAAATCTTCAATCTGTATATTTCACCAACTCGGGTGCTGAGGCCGTTGAAGGGGCTTTAAAACTGGCTAAACGCTTCACCGGCAGGCATCAAATCATCGCGTTTCATAACTCTTATCATGGCAGTACGCATGGCGCTTTAAGTGTTATGGGTAACGAGGAATATAAACAAGCTTATCGCCCTTTATTACCGGGGGTTAATTTCATCCGGTTTAATAATATTGATGATTTGAACCAGATCACTGAAGAAACAGCCTGTGTTATTATAGAAACCGTACAGGGTGAAGCCGGCATACGTGTGCCTGATATTGCGTATATGCAAGCCCTTCGTGCTAAATGTACAGAAACGGGTACATTATTAATATTAGATGAGATACAAGCTGCATTTGCTCGTACAGGCAAGTTATTTGGCTTTGAGCATTTTGGCATAGTACCCGATATTTTATTACTTGCCAAGGCGCTTGGCGGCGGCATGCCTGTGGGCGCTTTCGCGGCATCGCATACAATCATGTCGGCACTTAAGGAAAACCCGATCCTGGGGCATATTACTACGTTTGGCGGGCATCCGGTATGCTGCGCGGCAGGTTTAGCCGCGCTGGAGGTTTTGTTAGAGGAAAAACTTTGCGATCAGGTTGCGGAAAAAGAAGCGCTTATACGCTCGATACTGGTTCATCCGTCTATTAAACAAATTCGTGGCAAGGGACTGATGCTGGCGGCTGAACTGGAAAGCTTCGACCTGAACAAAAAAATAATCGACCGTTGTATTGAGCATGGTGTAATTGTAGACTGGTTTTTACATTGCAGCAATGCCATGCGCATAGCGCCACCATTGATCATCACGCACGACGAGATCAGGAAAGCTTGTGAAGTGATATTGGAAGCAGTAGAATTCTACAGTTAAAAATCCAACGGACCCAGCCTGCGCATATTTTTCAATATCAGGTATTGGCGGTGATGCACATAACTACTTGGGTTTGTCGGCGACCATTTTAATGGATCGGGAAAGATGGAGGCAATTGCAGCGGCTTCATGTTTATCTAAATCCTTAGCATCTTTGTGATAGTAGGTTTGCGCGGCGGCCTCAACCCCGTATACGCCGTCGCCCATTTCTATCTCATTCAGGTAAACCTCCATAATGCGTTTTTTGCTCCAGAATAGTTCCTCTAAAATAGTAAAATAGGCCTCGAAGCCCTTACGGATATATGACCGACCCGGCCACAGGAAAACGTTTTTTGCTGTTTGTTGCGATATGGTACTCCCGCCAATGAGTTTATGGCTATGGCTGTTTTTATCGATAGCTTTCTCCATCGCCTTAAAATCAAACCCAAAGTGATCCAGGAAGCGTTGATCTTCAGCAGCAACGGCGGCACGTTTCATTGGGTCAGATATATCATCAAAATTCACCCATTTTTTATCAATTTTCCAGTCTTTACCGTCTGATTTACGCTCAAAACCGCGCTCGATCATCAATAAAGTAACCGGAGGGTTAACAAAGCGATATAATAACACCCAAAAAATGGTGATACCGAAGTAGAAAATAACAAAAAGCTTAAGAAAACGGAGGATAAGTTTTAGCATATCGCCAGCAAAAATAAGAGTATTTGGTATGCGGAATGTTTGATTTTAGAATTATTTTTTTTGTGGCGATATAGAAATAGAGCGTCATTGCGAGGAACGAAGCAATCTCTACGTAGGCAAGGCGATTAGAAAGGTATGAACCTGCAAAGCGACCCTGTAAAGTATAGAGATTGCTTCGTACCTCGCAATGACGATAGGTTTATCATTCTTAGTTTCTGAGTCTATTTATACTTCCACATTCTTGATTTACCTTCGATTAGCCAATCAATGGTAGTATCCAGTCGTTTTTGGCGGGTGGTGTCAGTTTTGGCTTCAATTATCCATTCCAGGTATTCTTTTTTATTCGAATAACTGAATTTGTCAAACGTTTCTTTGGCTTTTGGATGTTCTTTCAGTAATGCTGCAAAGTAATCAGGAACAACTAATTCTTTCTTTTCTGCAGGTGTTTTTTTAACGACCGGAGCTTTCTTGCCGGATTCATTGTTTTTCATCGCCTGTAATACAAAATGGATGATGGCTTCATCGGAAGGAAGATCATCAATTGTAATTATTCTACCGAAGCTGCCGCCAGCCTCCCCTTTTTTTAACAGGCCTTGCGGATCGTCCAGTAATGATGCTTTCCAGAAACCAAAAGCGCAGTGCTGTTTAAAGGCGGCCATCTGGCAAATTGATCCTTTATATTCAAAAAAGGGCATGCCCCATTTTATAGTTTCTGTAATTAATGGCGAAGCCGAATAGACCACCTCGCGAATGTGATTAAGTATGGGTTTAGCAAATGGCGCGGCCTTTTGGATATAGTCGTGTACATCCACATTGTATTGTTCCATAATTAAAGTTAGCGTTTTTTGAGAAAAAATAGACGATCTAAAAAGAGTGTCATTGCGAGGAACGAAGCTATCGCGAACTTTGCTTAACCGCCCTGCATAGCATGCGATTGCTTCGTTCCTTGCAATGACAAAGGGAGATTAATTTAGTTCACTTTGAACACAAACACTACCGTGCCCTCCTGGGTATCTGGTGCGGAATCAACTGCGTTAATTTTGGAATTTCTAACCGCGTTCTCGCATTTTTGTATCAGGTCATAATCCGTCATGGTAGTGCCCCGGCCAGATTCGGCATAAATCACATTACCGTTTTTATCTACATGTATATCAATAACAATCTTTCCGGTTCTTCGCTTTTCATCAGTAACTACCGGGCGGGTAACAAAGCTGCGTTGCCCAAGACTAAGGTTACCACCGTTACCTGATCCTGTACCGTTGTAGTTGTTGGTTAGCGTGCTGCCTGTAGGCTTGCCCTGGTTACCCGGTGTACTGGTAGTACCATCGCCAGAGCCTGTGCCATTGTTCGTTTTGCCTTTGTAAAGCGCGTTTTGGTTAACCACAGGTTTGGCTACTGTTTTAGTTGCCTGCGTTGCTACGGTATTGCTTGGTTTTTTACTATTTGTAGTTACCGCGGGGGCATCCTCGTTATTTTGGGTGACTATCTTTTTATCGCTGTTATCAACCTGTGTTTTTTGCTCGGTTGGCGGCGCAGGGGTTGCTTTGGTTGGCAACGTATGATTTGCCTTCTCGGCTACAGAAGGTTGATCCACGCTCATGTAATCGCTTCCCATACCTGCATCCGTTGTGCCATAGTTAACCAGGATGCCGCCTGTGCCTTCATCGGGCTTTGGCGGCGGGGTGAATACCATAAAATAACACATAGCCATCAGTGCAACCAGGATAATGCCTGTTGCTAAAAATGCTTTTGGATAGTTATTTTCTTCTCTGTACTCCATTTTAGTATCAAGTAGCCAGTATCAAGTAGCTAGTACAGTAACCTTTTGTCTTGTTACTTGATACTAAATACTTGATACTAAACTCTATTTCGGTTCTGTTGCCAGTACCAGTTTTATATTCATTTTTTGTGCCACATCCATTACCTGCACAGCGTTTTGTATGGCTACTGTTTTATCCACATATAACACAATGGTTAAATCAGCATCAGGTGTTTTAAATGCTGATATTGCCGATTGCAGGTCATCAACGCTTACTTGCTTTTTATCAACGTAGTATTTCAGATCGCCGGTGATAGACACATTGATGGTCTTTTTAGATTCAGACTGGCTTGTTGACGATTTGGGCAGCGTTAATTTAATAACGTTAGGATTGGTTATTGTTGACGCGATGAGGAAAAACAACAGCAGGAAGAACATGATATCGTTCATCGCTGAGGTTTGTACTTCGGCAGCAATCCTTTTTTTCCTGTTACTTAAATTCATTTGCTTGGCTCCTCTAACAGGTCAATAAATTCAATGGCGTCAGTCTCTAATTTTAATATCACCTTATCAACCATCATATTTAAAATGTGGTAGAATATATAGGCAACCATTCCCACAAATAAACCTGCAGCGGCCGTTACCATCTTCACATACAAACCACCTGATATAACACCAATACTTAGGTTACCTGATTGGGCGATGTCATAAAATATTTTAATTACACCATAAATAGTACCCAAAAAGCCGAACATTGGGGCGATACCTGCAATAATACCAAGGATGCCGATATTCTTGTCGAGCTTGGCAACTTCCAGTTTGCCTATATTTTCAATAGCGCCTTCAATATCTTTTATCGGCCTGCCTATCCTTAATAAACCTTTTTGCAACATACGGCCAAGCGGCGAGTTACTGTTTTTGCAGATAGCAACGGCTGATTCTAAATTACCGGTAAGTATGCTTGAGCGTACCTGCATTAATAGGTTAGCATCGCTTTTTGAAGCTTTGCGGATGGTGAAATATCGTTCAAAAAATATAACCAAACCTAAAACTGCCAAAATACCAATAGGTATCATAATGACACCACCCTTAACCAATAAATCGCCGAAACGAAGGGTATCACCCGTTGTGGCCCCGCCGGTTTGTGAAAGATTCTTTACTGTGTCTGCTATCTTGTGCGCGGTATCTGTTATCTGTAGTAATAAACTCATTATTGTTTTGGATTGTATGGTTGTATACTCATTCTGTTCGCCCCAATTTGCCCGGTTTTTACTATCGCATGCATGTGATTAACTGCATCATCAGCTGTAAAATAGGTACCTAAGGTCACTTTGAACAATTTGCCGGGGGCATTTTTAACTATTCTGGCATCAAAGCCGAGATTTTTATAAACTATGATTGTTTTGTTAGCCTCGTTTATTGTTTTAAAAGCGCCGCCTAATATTTCATACCTAACTCTAGAAAAAGTATCAATTGGTGCCGATGTATTAACCGGAGCTGCTGTATTAACGCTCGCTGGTTTTGCCGTAGTATCGGCTAGTACCTTTTTCGTGCTGCTTGCAGTCGAATCTGCTTTAATAACAGCAGGAGCTACTGTTTTTGTGGTATCATGTTTTACCGGTGCCTTTAATATAATTGGTGCGGGGTGTTGCGCGCCAATTAGCCTGTTATACACAGCCGGGTTAAATTTATATAATGCAAATACACCGATTATGCCTAACAGAACAACTGCCGTTATGGTTATCCATATCCAGTTATTGTTTTTCTCTTCTATTACTTCGTCTGAATATCCTCTGCCATTAAATACAAACTCTTCTTCCTGCGAAACCGTTGGCTCTGTGGTTTGCTCCTGCACGGGAGATTCACCTATTGGAACAAGCGGTTCAGGGCGTGGCATTTCTTTTTCCAGTTGCTCCCGGAATGAGGTACCGCCCAATTTGCTGATTTCCACTGGCTGATAACCATAATATGCCGGATCAGCGGGTAAAACCTCTGCAGGCTTAAAGTGCAATTTGGTATCCTCAAAATGGAGCGTACCTAAATCAGCAAGGGGCACTTCTTTAATCATAGCCTCCTGCCTTAAATTATCAATAAATTTAGCAGTGAAGTATTTTGATGATGCTAGAGAGATCTTCTTTTTTTCAGCTATATATTGCAGCAGCACGTCATCATCCTGATATTGCTCGTCGAACTGCAATTTACTAGTTGGTGGATAGAACTTGTTTTGTGTATTATCATAATAGCCATCAACTTTTAACTGCGCAAAGTAACCAAGGCCAGGTACATTTACCTCGCCATTTTGCATTAACAGTTCGCTTAAATAATAGGCTACATCCATTTTGCTAAAAGTAAACTTAATTATAAAATTTACAAAGTTTAAAAAGCAAAACCAACTCCGCCGAATATATTAAACCCATAATCAGGGTAATATAACCAGGTTGTGTTTGTGCGATCAAGGATGTTATTTGCTTTTACAAAAATGCTGATCTTATCGGTAGCCTTATAATTAACACCACCACTTAAATCAACAAAAGAGCCAATTGTGGTTGGTGTAACCGTGCTTCTGGGTGTTAAAGCATCAGCATAAGGAATATCATAAGTTGTTCCGCGTAATAATAACGAACCTGTAATATCAACTTTACGATTAATATGGATGGCGGTACCTGCGGTTAATTTAAACTTAGGTAAGTTCCAGGCTTGTGCCTGTTGCGCCATTTGGTAGTCTTTAAATTCTACACGGCCAAATACGTCCACATCGTCAGATGCTTTGTAATCTAATTCGCCGGTAAAGCCGTTAACACGCGAGTCGCCATTATCATAAATAACAGCAAATTTATTACCACCCGGACCAAAGTTGCTTACCATTAGCGGCATATACTTAACGCTATTGCGGAAAATAAAAGCCTTAAAGCTAAGCCCCGGCGCTAATGTTCCTTTTAAACCAGCACTCAGATCCAATTTGTCGACCGAGTTTTTGATGTCGATATTTTGACCGATAAACGGGTTAACTGTCGAGAAATCCAATAAAGTAGATTTATTTACATCGCCTTTGGCTTCAACAAATAAGCGTACATATTTTGGTATAACCTGTAATTCCAATTTAGCTGCCGGGAATATGTAGAAGTTGCTGCTAAAACCAAACTGATCAACGATGTTTACACCTGCATCTATCTTATACATATCACCCTGAAATTTGATGTACGGGTTTATGCGCAATAAGCTATTGTTATAATTATACAGGCTATCTTTTTGAGTAGTCAGGTCTAATGAACCGGCTACACCTGCATAAAATTGTTTAACGGTTTCATTTAAAAAACCTGATAACACCACATTACTTTCGCGGGCATCATAAGCATCGCTATAGGTGTAACCTTTAAGTTTTAGGGCGTAAGTAAAATCATTAGGTACATCGGCATAGTTTTTTGCCAGGTCGCCTTCGGCACTTAGTATGCTGAAATGTTGTTTACCCGGGGTAACTTCAGTTGATGGATCTGCCTGATCGTAGCCATAAAAATAATTGCTATTGTATTTATAGTCGATACGGCCATTAAGCGAGTTGGTTGCACCTACGCTTTTACCAAATATGCCAACCTCATTTGTACTTTCATTCTGTTTATTAAGGCTACCCTGCTCGGCAAGGTGTTTAATATAACCACCTGCTTGTAAACCTTGATCAGAGCCGGTGCTGAAATAACCTTCGCCATAAGTGGTTTTTAAGTTACCCAAACCAATCTGTATAAAGTTGTTTGTTGGAATAGAATCCTGTTGGGCTGGCATTTTCATGGCATCTAGCTGGCGGATGTCGCTGTTTTGCTCTAATCTAATATCCAGGGGCGTATAAGTTAAAGGCGCTTTGTATGGTGTAGCATCTTCCAGATCGGGGTTACGCCTTATTTTTACCGCATCGGCCAAAACCGGTTTATAATCTGTTGTAACTACAATCTCCTCAGACAGGCTATTACTGTTTTTGTTAGGATTATTCCCCCCTGATTTAGCTGTATCCGCAGCTGAATTTGTTTTAGCTACAGCATCGCCAATCTTCTTAGCATCTGATTTTTGGGTAGATGCGGTTTTCGCAGCTTTCTTCGCGAGCTTTTTAGCAACAATTTTAGCAGCAGCTTTTTTAGTCTTTGTCTTGGGCTTGGTTTGCGCATTTGCCGGGGCAAAGTATAACAGCGCAATTAAGGTAAGCAGCGTATATATTATATGGCGTAGTTTCATTGCTTGTCTCATGTTTGTGGTCATCATCCTGTTAATTACCATTGCCTGCAGGTTTAGTAGTTGTAGTATCTGGTTTAACGCTTTGTGTAGTATCTGGCGCTGCTACTGGCGGCTCGTAAGTTTTACCACTTAGGGTAGCCAGCTTTTGTTTAGCAGTTGGTAATATATCGTCGTTGCCTTTGTAATTATCAATTATACTTTGCAGCGTAGCTTTTGCCTGGAAGTTATCCTTTAACCCGGTATAATTATCCGCCAGTAAAATATAGGTTTTGGCGATCCAATAATCGTAGTTAGGAAAATCCTTAGCCAAATCGAAACATGTTTTTTGTGATGTTTTGTATCGATGTTTCAGGTAATCAATATAAGCTACGTTATATTTTGCCTCGGCAGCGGCAACCGTTTTGGTATTGCTTATAGTGTAATCAAATTCGTTAATAGCACGGGTGGTATCACCTTTAGCTAAATAGGCCTGACCAGCATATAAGCCTGTTTTAAACTTATCTTCCTGTGATGACTTGTCGTTTGCACGAACTTGCTTCACGTAGTTAAGCGCTTCATCGGCCATACCCATTTGCGCGTAGCAAAGTAGCAGGTTATTTATAGCGAATGTATAATCCTCTTTATACTCGGAGTTTATCTCTAGTTTTTTTAAGAACACTACCGCGTCATTATATTTTTGCTGCGCGATATAAAGTTTCGCCATGCTGATGAGTGATTTCTCGGTATAAGTGCTTGTCCAGTCGTTTAATATTACGTTGTAATCATTAACGGCATCAGCAGGTTTACCCAGGGCAACCAAACTTTCGGCCCTAATGAACCTTGCTTGTTTATTGTAGATAGGTTTGGTTGGGAACTTATCAAAATAAGCATTTACCGCATTTACGGTGCCATTCCAATCGCCACGCAGGTACAGGTTATTCGCGGCAGTGAACATAATGTCTTCCTGCTCAGCGCTGGTGTAATTACCTATAGGTGTGGTTGCCGCATAGGTTATAAAGGTTTGCGCATCGCCTTTATCGGTATATATTTTCTGGATCTGTTTCAGGGATTGCTTAGCCTCGTCAGTCGAAGAATAATCCGCGATTACTTTTTTGAATGACTCAACAGCCAGGTCATCATTACCTGCGTTATAATCTATTAAACCTATTGTAGCTAATGCCCGTGGCACATAGCTGCTATGCGGGTACTTAGCGATCATGGCCTCCAGATCAGTTTTTGCGGTCGGACCATCATTTTTAAGGAAATAAGCATAAGCTATTTCAAAGGATGCATCGTCAGCATAATCAGAATTAGGGAAACGGTTAAGCACTTCGGTAAGGGTGGCTATCTTGTTATCCTGTGAGCCTTGCAAGCCTTGTATTATACCACGTTGAAATAAGGCATAATCTTCGCTTGAGTTATGCTTAGCTATGATTTTATCATAATATGTTAAGGCATCGTTATAGCTTTTTAACACAAAATAGCTATCGGCCAGGCGTGCTATCGCGTCATTAGTTGTCGCGGTATCTTTTTCGTCGCCTGCTAAAAACTTCTGGAAATAGGTAGCTGCCGTTCTGTATTTTTCGCCGCCAAATGCCGCGTAAGCCAAAGCATAATTGGCGTAGTTATGAACATCTGTTTCCCTTGATTCCGGCATATCTAAAAACTGCTGGAAAGTCTCAACCGACTCATCATACTTACGCACTTCGTACATAGCCTCGGCCATCCAGTAAGTGGTTAATGCTGCTATTTTTGAATCTTCAGGGAATTTTAATGAACGAAGGAATATGCCTATCGCGTTTTCAAACGCCCTTTCATTATAAAACTGTAAGCCACGGTAGTAAGTTACTTTTTGATAGGCTATACGCGCGCTTTCAGACTTGTTTTGTATCGGCTCCAAAATATCAACGGCTTCGGCGTAGTTATGGGAGTTAAGTAACTCTTCACCTAATAATATTTTAACCTCTTCAGTACGGGTTGCACGTGGGTAATTTTTTAAATATTTGCGGGTAGCGTTAAGCGCCTCTAGGTTAAAATCGAGCTCGTAAGATAGTTTGGCGTATTGATAAAGCGCATCCTCCTGCAACTTATAATCGAAATTTAACTTTGATGCACCAAGGAACGCGTTACGGGCACTTTGTTTGTTACCCATTTTCAGGAAAACATCGCCCAGTGTATAATCACCACTTTGGCTATAGATGTCGTCATGGTCGACCAGTTTTTCCAGTTCAACAGCTGCTTTGGCATTGTTACCAACCTTGTAATAAGTATAACCAATTTCGTAGCTATCCTGTGTGCTTTGGGTTTTACCCTGATCTTCATCCTGGAAACGGCTGAAATAATTAACCGCTTTATCATAATCAGCCTTAGCAAAATAGGATGAGCCAACTATACGCAGCATTTCGGTTTCGTGCTGCTGGTGCGTGGTATTCAGGATTGGGATGGCGTAGGCAAGTACATCATCATAACGTTTATCTAAAAAGTAAACCGCTGTAATGTAGTATGGATAGCTATCCTCGTATTTTTTAGAATTCTTTAATTTTTCAAAATTTACTAATGCTAAATGGTAGTCTTTATTTAAATAAGAAATATAAGCGAAATAATAAGTAGCGTCTTCGGTGTATTTTGAATGGCGGTTTTTCACCTCAGAAAAAAGCTCCTGTGCATTTTTGTAGTCGTTTATTGAGAAATACGCGTAGCCTTTTAAAAACTTATACTCCGTGTTTTCGCTGCCGCTTAACTCGCCTGCTTGCACCTTGTCAAACCAACGCAAAGCATCTTCATATTTTTGTTGTTTAAAATATGATTTACCTATCTGGAAATAAGCCAGTTTAGCTAAAGGGTTTTCGGGATACTCCTTTATAAAACGCAGGAACATGCTTTCGGCATCGTCGTTACCTAATTGCAGGGCGCAGAAGGCCTCGTAATATTGGGCGTTTTCTTTTAATAGCGATATTTCGGACTCGAACTGCTTTTGGGTAGTTGTTTTATATGTGGCGTTCTCCACCTGCCGGAATTGCTCGGCAGCCGATGCATATTTACCGGCATTTAGCAGGTCGGTAGCTGTGCGGTAAGTTTTGTTTACCCAATAAGCTGGCGATTGCTGGGCATGTGACGACAAAACAAAAAGTATGGGTAATACAAAAGTGAGGTATTTGAGTTTCAACATAAGGCGCGACTTACAAGTTGCTAAAATAGCGTTATCGTAAAAATGTAATCCACATTAGTAATTCACAAATGTGGATAAACAACGTTTTAACGGTGCTAAATTACAGGTTGGTATTGATGTGGAAAAGTATTTTTTTCAAGATTCCATATATGAGTTTACAGGAATCATAAAATGGGGCAACACTTTAAATATACGAAAAATATGATTAACGTACAATGACTAAATTATTTTAGGCTGCAGTTAACTGACGCTCAATAGAGTTAAGCAATACATGCATATCAAATGGTTTTGCAATAAAGTCGTCGGGTGCACCATTTTGTTTCATACTATCGGCAATATTATGGCTTGCAGAAACTAAAATAACAGGAATATTATGGGTTTCAGCGGTTTGTTTAACCGTATTACATAACACGCGGCCATCCATATCGCCAAGCATAATATCAAGTAATATTAAGTCGGGATGGCTTTTTTCTATTTGTTTGAAAAGATCATGACCATCACTGAGTGTATCTACTTCATAACCTGAATCTTCTAATATATAACGTAATACATCTAGAATGTCCTGATTGTCATCCACCGCTAAAATCCTTTTCATTTCAATTACGTTATCGCCGAAATCATTTCCTGCTGCTTCCATATTATTATATGTACAATTCCTGTACCAAAATCATATAAGCACCTTATTTTTAAACAGACAGGGGGATTTTAAACCGTTATTGAGCGTATTATATATCAAATTTAATTTTTAATATATAATTTAAAGTATGAATTATATATAGGTGAAGCTTAACCAGGGCAGTTATTCCGGTTTTTTATCAATCGGATGAGGTTTTATCCAATTTGATATTATAAGCTTTCTTGCATTTCGCGCAAAAAAAACGTCGCATAGGTTTAAGTATGGATATTATTTTTGCAAGGGAGCTACGATGCAATTGATAATGAAAATGAGATCCGCATTTTGGACAAACGTAATCTTTGTAGGAGGTTAGGTATTTATTCAATCTTTAATAATAACATATAAAAACTTCGAATTAAGCAATTTTTATTCGATTTGCTAAAAAAATTTAATAATATGACAATTGGGTATGTGCTTTACCATAAGAAGCTACTAACATCCATATATTAGGCAGATTATGAAATAATTTTATTTCGATACTAAATTATTTACCTTTTCAATCAACTCGGTTAAATCGAACGGTTTGTTGATTATAGCATCGCAGCCATAGGCCAAAAGTTCACTATCCCTATTGATATAGGCCGAAAAAATAATTACCGGAATTGTATTAAATTTAGGATGCGCTTTTATTTGTCTGCATATCTCGCCGCCGTTCTCTCCGGCTACACGATAATCCAAAATTACCAGATCAGGTAAAAATTCCTGAACCATTGGCAAAACATCTATGCCGCGTGTAAGGCTTTTAACATCAAATTGCTCATAAGCCAGGGTTTCCTGCACAATATCAAGAATATCCTGATTATCATCCAATACTAAAATACGTTTTAACATAGATATAAAGTGACGACAAATAGCGGTAAATTCTCTTACTAAGAATAATATTATCCTATAAATAAAGAGTGTTAGGCTGATCTATTTGTCCAAAACAAATATAGTATTTTAAAGCACATTATTAAATACATAACAATATTGTGACAAATACATAATAATCAGCCAATTAACTACAAAAAGTATATAGAAATAAATATTTAGAAAGCCTCGCCAAGGTTTATAAGTACCGCCCCATAGTTTTTACTGAAGCCATAATCCAAAGCAATGTTTGTATTTGATTTTTTGTTAAACTTAATTCGGAGGCCTGCACCACCAGCCGGGTGCCAGTATACAAAACGGTTTGTATTTATTTCGCTGGTTGAGTTTATATTGGTGAAAGCGACAAACCCTAACAGCCCATTGGCGGTAATATCGCGACGATATTCGGCCTCAAAGTAAAATAAGCGCTGCCCGCGATAACGGCTCTGCTCAATGCCACGGCCTGACCGTTGATATGGATCCATACCGATACTGGGCAGATCAAGATAGGGCGTTCCGGGTGTAAGCGACGTCCAGTAATAGGACCAAAATGCCAATATATTTTTAGGGCCGCTATTGGTAATTGATATATACTTACGCAAATCGATATACAAGGATTGCCAGCTATTATCGCTACCCAATGGCACCGAACTGTAGCGATATATTAGGTTGGCATAAAAGCCAGGCAGCGGATTAAACAAGTTATTATCCTTACGGGTATCATACAACAGGTTAAGCGTAGGGCCCGAAGAAGAGGAGTTTTTATCAGCCGTTGTGCCATATTGATAGCCTGTATAGTTTCTAAAAGCATTAGGATTAGCAGGTGTAATGTCCAAATCGATATAATAATCCAGATCATACCCTATACCGGCGTAAAAATCATCATCAATACGCTTAAGCACACTTTGGTAAAAGCGCACGTACTTATAATTAAGTGAAAAGCCCTCGCTTTCGGGTTTGTTACCCGTTAGCCCCCATGTAGTAACCGGGTATACCAAAAATCGCGTATCACCCTGTATGTTCCAGCTATCATTTTTTAGCCAGATGTTGGAATGAATAGGCATACCATATCTACCTTTAAAGTTAAAATATGGGGTAAAACTTATGGTTGATATGCTGGTATTGTCTTTATCGCCCAAGTAAAACGCGCCGGTGGTTGATGTAATCAGCGCCTTGCCGGGCCCCTGTACAACCGAACTACCTACAGGCAAAAACGAAAAATAAAAGCGTTTTTTCTCTTCGCCTAAAGGAGGGCGACTTTTGATTGTAAAAACGGAGCGAAAAATATCGATCACATCACGCTGGGAGACGGTATCATTAGTAAACCGGGAGGTATCTATACTGCGATAGATATTTTGTGCATACAAAAGGCCAGGTATCATACAGAAAAAGAATACGAGTACCTTTTTTATCATACTTATTAAACGGAGGTTTTACAATTACTGTTTAGGGGATACTCAATAATAACATCTGAAGTTTAAATTAAGTATAATAGTTAAACAAAAAAACACTCCTTTTCTTGGGAGTGTTTTTTATAAACTTAAATACTTTTATCCGTTTACTGCCTGTTCGCGGCTACTAAATCGCCTTTGCTGTTAAAATATAGATTTTCAGTTTCATCAGAACCTATATTTTCGTAAGAAGTATTCCCGCTGTGGTTATCAAGCTGAACCATATAAACATTGTGCATTGGTGTTTGAACTTTCGCAAGATTATCAATGTGCCAACTTGCATACTTACTATTTTTTAAATATATCTGGGTGGGCATTGGCAAGGTAGATAAGTGTTTAACATTTCTTTCCGTTTTAATCCAGGTTCCATCTGTTGTGTAATATGCCTGATAATGCCTCTTGTCCATATTGAACATAGCGATACAGGTATCATTTTTCATTTTCCACTCCTTTAACTTCGCGGATGGATATTTGGCCGAAAACGCATTAGATACAGTCATCGACTCTTTACTTTGAGCCATTGAGCTATGGGACATAAACCCCATTACTGATACTAAAACAATTGTTTTTACGATTCGATTTTTCATGGCATTTTAATTTAATAATTACTAATATCAGTACATGAAACATGCCAAATACTATATATTTTGTATTATTAAATTGTTACCCACAATTAATTATTAAAGCATTATTTAACAATCAAATTAAGCAGTAAACATTAGATTCAAGAGCCAAGAATCAAGAGTCAAGATAGAATTTCTACTAGTCTCTTGGTTCTATATTCTATTTAACTACCAGATTAAGCAGTAAAACACCAGCCAGGCCAATAAATGAGACCAATGATTCCATCACCGACCAGGAACGAAAGGTATCTTTAACAGTCAGGTTAAAATACTCCTTAAACAACCAAAAGCCCGAATCGTTAACATGCGAAAAAGCCAGGCTGCCCGCCCCTATCGACAGCACCATCAACTCAGGATTTACATGCCCTTGCAGTACCAACGCCGATACAATACCGGCCGCGGTTAAACCGGCAATAGTTGCCGAACCTATACAGATCCGGATTACTGCCGCTATCAGCCAACCCAAAATAAGGGGCGACAAAGTATAGGTTTGCAGGGTATTTGCAATTTGGGTTGTCACCCCGCTATCAGTAAGCACTTGTTTAAATGCGCCCGAGCCACCAATAATAAGTAGTATAAGTGCTATATCTTTTAGGGCATCGCCATAAATATCGCCCAACTGTTTCATGTTTTTTTGTTGGGTGATACCTAATGTAAACGTTGCTACTAATAGCGATATGATCATCACTATGGCAGGATCGCCTATAAAAGACACTATTTGCAATAAGTGGCCTTTACCATGAATAACAAAAGGCAACAAAGCTGTAAGCATTAGTAATATAACCGGCAGCAAGGCCGTGAAAAAACTTTTGAAACTCCCGGGGAGCTTATCGGGCGGTAACTCATCAGCCACAAACGTTTTTAGCGGCTGTGAAGGAATATTTTTAAGTGTTTGAGCAAATACCGGCCCAGCGAGTATAATAGCGGGTATGGCTATAGTTAAGCCATAAATAAGCGTAAGCCCCATATTGGCATGAAACATTACCACCAGCGCTGTTGGCGATGGGTGCGGCGGTAAAAAACCGTGCGTAACCGATAATGCCGCCAGCATAGGCAAACCAATATAAACCGCCGGGAGCTTGTATTTATAAACTACCGAGAAGATGAATGGTACCAGCAACACAAAGCCTATCCCGTAAAACAAAGGTATACCCACAATAAAGCCGGTAACTACCATTGCCCATTGAATGCGCTTTTCGCCAACGGCGCTTACCATAGTTTCGGTAATTTGTTGTGCGGCCCCGCTAACAGCTATCAGCTTACCTAGCATAGCACCAAGGCAAATGATAATGGTTAATTGTTTAAGTGTATCACCAAGGCCAAATTCTACCGATGACATAACTTTATCCATAGGGATGCCCAATAATAAGCCAGCCAAAATTGATACAATTAAAAAGGCAACAAAGGGGTTAAGCTTTGCCCAGGTAACCAGTATTACTAACAGAACAAGGCAGATTAAGATAGATAGTATAGCCATTAACGCATAAATTTAGTCGTGCCGAATTCATTTCGGCATCCGTTAGTAAGTGATTCCATGTTCTTTTTATATAAACACAAAAGCAAATTGTCATTGCGAGGAACGAAGCAATCGCACACAGGCAAAGCGGATATGCACAGTTCGCGATTGCTTCGTTCCTCGCAATGACAATAAGTTTCATCACACATCCCTCGCCTAAAGTAATAACAATTGTTGATTTTGAACTTTTTGCGGCCTACTATTTTATATTGTTACAATGCTTAAATTGCATACATGAAAAAAACTGAAAACGATTCCCGGCGCGACTTTATAAAGAAGTCGGTTACCGGGGCTATTGCGGTCGGTGTCGGATTAAACATGTCCGACGTTTTTGCATTACCTAACCATCAAAAAAAACCAAATATGAGCGATCAACAAAAATCCACATCAAAAAAAGTAACCGGCATTGGCGGTATTTTCTTTAAAAGCGATAATCCGAAAGAAATGAGGGAATGGTACGCGAAAAATCTTGGGGTACCGGCTACCGATTACGGCGCCACTTTTGACTGGCTGGAAAAAGACGATCCTAAAAAAGAAGGATCAACCACCTGGAGCCCATTTAAACAGGATACCAAATACTTCGAACCATCAAAAAAGGATTTCATGATCAATTACCGGGTTGAAAACATTGAAGGATTAGTTGCTGATTTGAAAACCAACGGGGTAACCATTGTAGATGCAATTGAAGACTCACCTTACGGTAAATTTGTACATATACTGGATTTGGAAGGGAATAAAGTTGAATTGTGGGAGCCTAAATAAGCCCCATTCTATCAAACTACATTGTTACCTTTGCCACAGCTATTTATTAATACATGACCCGTAAACGTTACTTCTTTCTTATCCTTATACTGGGTCTGTTGACCGCGTTGAGTCCTTTTAGTATTGATATGTATCTGCCGGGTTTCCCCGCTATTGCCAAAGCCTTACATACCACTACCGCCGAAGTTGCCCGTTCGCTATCCAGTTTTTTCATCGGTTTGGCTTTTGGCCAATTACTTTATGGGCCATTGATGGACCGCTTTGGGCGCAAAAGGCCATTATATTTTGGCCTGGCATTATATATTGTTGTTTCTGTCGGATGTTTTTCCGCCACCTCTATAAACACCCTTATCATGCTGCGCTTTATGCAGGCAATAGGGGCTTGCGCGGCGGGTGTAGCGGCAATGGCTATGGTACGTGACATCTTCCCGGTGAAGGATAATGCAAAAGTTTTTGCGTTGTTGGTATTGGTGCTTGGGGCATCGCCTATGATAGCGCCAACCGTAGGCAGTTATCTTACCGCGGCTTTTGGCTGGCAATCTGTTTTTATTATGTTACTGAGCATTGCAGCACTGATACTTATCGCGGCAATATTCGCTTTGCCTGAAAGTTACAAAGCCGATACCTCCTATTCTTTAAAACCTCTACCCATAATCAAGAGCTTTTTATCAGTATTAACCGTACCACAGTTTTACACCTATGCCATAACATCATCACTTGCATTTGCAGGATTGTTTGCCTATGTTGCAGGATCGCCGGCTGTATTTATGGAGTATTTCCATGTAAACGGTAAGGTTTACGGCTGGATCTTCGCTTTTCTATCCATCGCCTTCATTGGATCCAGCCAATTGAATAATGTGCTGCTGAAATACTTTCGCAGTGAACGTATTGTTATAGTTGCTTTGATAGGGCAAGCTATAGTCGCCGTTTTTTATTTGATTGAATCATATAACGGTTGGTTTGGGTTGAGCGGCACACTGGCTATGATATTTTTGATCTTGTGCGGCGTAGGTATTATTAACCCTAATGCTTCCGCATTGTCTTTAGCACCTTTCTCTAAAAACGCGGGAACAGCGTCATCGCTGATGGGCGCTATGCAGCTGGGCATAGGCGCGTTTGCCACCTATTCTGTAAGTTTGTTTACCACCATCTCGCCATTTTCAATGGCGGTAATTATTTCTATATCATCAGTTATAGCTTTATGCGTTTTACTTATTGGCAGGCGCTTTATTGTGGAGGAAATTGAGCCTGATAAATCGGCTATGCCTGTGGGACATTGATTTTTAATTGCGTATTAATTAAGCTTCACAACTCGCTACGCTCGCATCAGTTGTCACCTTATTTATCTGAAGTAAAATATAGAAACGTATTGACGAGCTTGCTGGCAGCAGCAAGTTCTTTTACATTAGGGTTGTTATCCACCATTGCTCCATTATATATGAATCTGCGATAGTGGTTATTGACCTTTACGTTAAAGAGCATATCGGCACAGCAATCCATTAGGGTTGGATCTTGCAGTTTAACACCCTTTTCCTTTAAGTTTATTAGGATTGCATCCATGCTTGGTTCCGAGAACAAACCTAAGTGTATGAGGCTATCAATAACAGAATAAGAACCGACAGCTATTGAATTTCGCTTAACAACTATTGACAGATATTCGGGAAGAGAGCCGCGCCCTTTACCTATTTCGATATACCTTGTAGCTCCTGGGGCACGTCCCGTTGTTCGATGAATAGTATACAGTTCCCACCAAAGACTGTCTTTATCCGCTTTTAAAACATTGATTCGATACACATTAGTAGTCATCCCCGAATAGGCACATCTTACTTCAAACGGATAAGGAGAGGATGGCAATGGCTCAAGAATATGATAACTCATATACATAGAATCTAATCTAAGCGTAAACGAATCACGTTTCGAACTCACAGTTTTATTGAACTTTGGTATATTATGTATTTTGCCCGCAACCACTATGCTTAATTGAGCCGATGCAGATATTGTAATCAGTAATGAAAATATAACGAGCGATAGGTAGGTCTTAATCATGCTTTTAAAAGTAGAAAAATAACTTTCAGGTAATCAATAATAAGTTACTCTTTAACAGCTGTAACCCTTGTCCCCTGTTCGCCAAGCGTTTCAAACACTAAATTTTTGCCATCTATTTTTGAAATATAGAATGGGAATGTCCTTGTAGAACCATCAGGCAGGTTTTCTGTATAGCTGATGTTATTGCCATCCATGCGGAATTTACCATGTGATAATATCTTACTACCCCAAATAATGATCAGGCTATCGCTTTTAGTGAATTTGATATAAGGCGCTTGCACCTGCAACTCATCTTGTGGCACGCTACCTGGCGGGGTTTCGTTGGGGTTTTCAACCTTTAAATACTTCCAGGTACCGTAAAGATCAGCAGATTTGATGACTGGTTTACAAGATTGGATCAGGAGTATAAAGGCAACAAAAGGCAATATATATTTCATGTTAGATGATAATAATCGCCTAAATTAATAAAGATAGCCTTATAAATGCTTGCGGGTAGATTTAATTGTTTTATCCTCGGCCTGTTTCACCTCATCCTTTTCGCTGATGGGTGGTTCGGTTTTTAATTCCTCAGTTTTGGGAGCGGGAGTTTTTACCGTGCCTTCCCGTTTTGGGATTGTCTTATTTTTCATAACTACCGGTTTATATAGTAACAGGTTAGGGTGAAAATGGTTTGTCGGGATTGACCCTATCCTCCTCCATAATTCTACCCTATCCTCCTCCTTTCCCTATACTAGGGAAAGGTATCGCATGAGGCTCTGCACTTTATATTTCGATAAAAAACAGTATAAAATTGATCAAAAATGAGTGAAAAACAACGCTTTTTTGGCTGGTTTTGGGTCTAAAAACACGTTTTTAGGGCAAAGATGGAGGTAAATTAGCACCTAAAATCAGTATTTTTAGTACTATTAAGGCCATTTTTAGGCCAAAAAGTGTACCATTTGTACCAGGTGTACCATCTGTTTCGTGGTACAGTGCGGTTAACAATTATTGTTTGCCGGCCTTCTTTAAACTATCAGCTTTTGCTTTAGCACGGTCTTTAAAGAAACCTTTTAAGAAAAAGTTATGCTGCGCGGCCTCCAAATCATCATTCAGCTTAACTGAACTCTGCTGCAGGTTATCAATGCTGGTTTGGACTTTAGCCGCACTGGCTTTGTCGTTTAACAGAACACCAAGAACGTTATCGGTACTGTTTAGCTTGTTGCTGGCTGTATTAAGGTTATCAGTTAAGGTTTTAGCGTTATCAGCTGCTGATTTTAGCTGTGCTACAGCCCCTTGTATCCTGTTAAATGTAACGGTGTCAGTAAACATCTTATCAGCAAGTCCGCCCTTAGTACTTAGTTTGCTGCTGAATTTAGTCAGGTTATTAGCCATTACTGCCGCGCTCGCTGTCGCAATTTGCAGGTTATGCATCGATTCCTTTAGCTGTACACCCATCAGGCTATCTGCCAAAAGTGTACCTACTGTTCCTTTACCCTGTAATATCTTATGGCTCAGTAATTTAAAATCGCTGGTTATGGCTAACAGGTTCTCGTTATTTTGCTGTACGGTTTTGATGATGTCATCGGTAGAAACAATCTTTGCCGATTGCAATATGTCGCCTTCACGAATAATAGGCGCTTGCGGGCTTCCGCCATCAATAACGATGATCTTGTTACCGATCAATCCATCCGAACCTATGTGTACCTGCGCGTTATCATGAATGTATTGGCGTGAATTCTCGTCAACACTCATTTTAACATCAACCTGCGATGGGCCGGTAAAATGTATATCGCTTATAGTACCCACTTTTACGCCTGAGAACCAAACGTTATTACCTTTTTTCAAGCCTGCAACGTCATCAAACACAGCGCTGATATGTACGCTTTTTGAAAAACTTTTTGACTGGCCGCCTAATGTAAATACGCCCAATATGAATACAATTAACCCAATGGCTAAAAATAATCCGACTATTACCGCACGCCTGTTTTCTCTTAAATCCATAATATTATGGTAAATATCTATTTTATAAAATTGTAATCAAAAAATGGTTTTATCCGGGCATTGTCTGTATCGAATACATGTTCAAAAGAACCTTCCCGTTGAAATTTCCCGTCAAGTAACATCGCAATCCTGTCGCCTGTTTGTTTAGCACAGGTTAAATCGTGCGTAATGATGATAGATGATGTTTTATATCGCTCCTGCACCTCGTTTATCAGCTCGTTTATTTCAATGCATGTAATCGGGTCAAGACCTGCTGTTGGTTCATCATACAGCATTATTTCGGGGTTCAATATCAACGTACGGGCAATACCAATACGCTTGCGCTGCCCGCCCGATAGCTCTGATGGCATTTGGTTGATGGTTTGTGCCAAACCCACTGCTTCTAAAACCCGCTCAACAGATGCATCTATTTCCTTTCGGCCAATACCCCTGCGGTTTCGCACTAGCGGAAACTCCAGATTCTTCCTAACCGTCATACTATCGTACAAAGCACTATTCTGAAACGAGAACCCGATTCGTATACGCAATGCCTGTAATTCCCTGGTGGTTAACTGGTCAATATTCTGTCCTAATACTTCAACTGTACCTGCATCTGCCTGTAATAAGCCTGATATTACTTTAATCAATACCGATTTACCTGTACCCGACCGGCCCAGCACCACCAGATTTTCGCCCTGATATAATTCCAGATTGACACCACGTAATACTTCATAATCGCCAAAAGCTTTTTTAAGCCCATGCACACGTATTACCGCGTTTTTATGATCTATAGGTGCTTTTTGCTTTTCCATATTATCTGAACCAGCTGGTTATTTGCACAATGGTAATTTCTTCAATAAATATTAAAAACATAGCTGTAACTACAGCGCCGTTGGCTGCTTTCCCCACTCCCTCAGTGCCACTGCTTGAATTATAACCTTGATAGCAACCTACAATACCAATAGTAAACCCAAATACAATGGATTTAATTAAAGCGGCTGTAAAGTCAATAAAACTCAATGGATCGAAAACCTGGCCTATATAAGTCCTATAACTGGTGCCCTCATTTACATATACGTTTAAAAAGCCCCCAAGGATGGATATTAAACCAGTATAAGTAGCCAAAATAGGAATGGTTAACGTGGTAGCTAATACCCTTGTACAAACCAAAAACTTAAAAGGGTTTGTACCCGATACTTCCATGGCATCAATTTGCTCGGTTACCCGCATGGAGCCTAATTCGGCACCAATACTTGAGCCTACCTTACCCGCGGCAATAAGCGCGGTTACCAGCGGCGCAAGCGCACGCATAATGGCAATGGATACTAATGATGGTAACCACGATGTCGCGCCAAACTCAGCTAGTGAAGGCCGTGATTGTTTGGTAAATATCAACCCGACAATAAAGCCTGTTAGTGATATTAGCGTGAATGACCGTACACCTGTTTCATAACATTGCCTTATAATTTCTTTAAACTCATAAGGAGGCAAAAAAGCTTCCTTAAAAAAGCGGATTATAAAGCTATTGATATTATAAAGACTGGCAAAAAAATCAGTCAGGCTTTTTCTAATGCCTGCAAATCGTTTTTGCTTCACGGGTTCTGGTATTATGGGTGTGGTATTAGTTGTATCCATCAATTGGGGACAAAGGTATTAATATGCGAGTAATGATTAAGTAATCTTACAAAAAATTAACCCATATTGTTTGACACGAGTGTATATTTTAACAATTATTATAAAAATATGATAATTGAATATTGACATAATATTAAGATTTACCCACTATACTCCATATTAAAGTATTTATAGTAAATTGGGGAGTCTAACATTTACGCATTGGAAATATATCAAATAATATCCGTAATCATTTTCCTTACTGCCGTTTTTGCCTACGTTAATGAGCGGTGGATTAAATTGCCGGGAACTATTGGGATAATGATATTGGCAATGTTTTCATCGCTGCTTATTGTTTTAGTCGGCAATTTAATACCAACATTTTCAACAGAGGCACATAAGCTTGTAGCCAACATTAATTTCGAACAGGTGCTGATGAAAATAATGCTTGGATTTTTACTATTTGCCGGGGCATTACATATCGACGCCAATAAACTTAAAAATGAGATATGGCCTGTAATTATTCTATCTACAATTGGCACATTCATTTCAACATTTTTGGTAAGCGTGATGGCTTATTACCTATTCCAGATATTTCAATTCGCTATACCTTATATCTATTGCTTATTATTTGGAGCATTGATATCGCCTACCGACCCCATTGCGGTTATGGGGATACTTAAAAGAGTAGGCATCCCAAAATCTCTTGAACTTAAAATTGCCGGTGAATCATTATTTAATGATGGCGTGGGTGTCGTAATCTTTTTAACAATACTGGAGATTGCCACAAATGGGATGGACAAATTTTCCATAAGTAGCACAGTCCTGCTTTTTGTAAAAGAGGCTGGTGGCGGAATAGTTTTTGGTGGCATAACAGGGTATTTAGCCTATTTTTTGATTAAAGCGATAGACAATTATAGTGTTGAAGTACTTATTACGCTAACCGTAGTAATGTGCGGGTATGCACTGGCTGACCATCTTCACCTCTCGGGGCCATTAGCCATCATTATTGCCGGTATTATTATTGGCACTAAGGGTAAGCGCGAGGGTTTTTCTGAAATTACCAGAGACCACCTGCTAAAGTTTTGGGATATGCTGGATGAAATATTTAACGCGATTCTATTTTTGTTGATGGGCCTGGAAATGCTGGTTATAAAAATTGATCCAACGGTTATGCTTATTGGCTTTATAATGATATTTGTAGTTTTATTTGCACGATATATTTGTGTTTTACTACCAATAGCTGTTTTGCGGTTTTGGATAAAATTTGAAAAAAATGCTATCGCAATGTTAACCTGGGGCGGATTAAGGGGCGGCCTTTCAGTAGCCATGGCATTATCATTACCCGAAGCTATGCACAGGAATGAATTTGTATTGATCACCTACCTCATCGTAATTTTCTCAGTAACTGTGCAGGGCCTCACCATTGGTAAATTAGCCCAAAGGAGCAATTAATTATCTACAGTATAAAACCATTGGCGCATACATTCCTTAATATAGATATAAACTATCTGCTATGAATTTCTATCAGCAAAAATGGATCGATACCCTGAATCATGCTCATTTGCAGGGTTGGAAAATCAGCCCGCAGGGTGATGATATACTTATTGAGATGCCCAACATAACCGACATTAAATTGATCAGGGATAATATCCCAACTGCGCTTGGGGCCATGTCTTTAGATATTGAAGAAGGTAAACAGCGTATAAAGTTTATATTCCACAACGGGCATGAGCAGTTTGAATATTTGCTAAACCCCGAAGAGGACGATTTAGATCGGGAATAGTTACAATTCGGCTTTGGTTGATAAAACAACCACACAGGTACCCATAAAGGCGATAAATACAAATGATGCTCTTAGCGTAGCCAAGCCCGCAATAAACCCAATTATTGGCGGGCCAAACAGAAACCCGATGAACCCGATAGTTGAGACCGCAGCCAGTGCAACTCCCGGAGCCATTGTTTTTGACTTTCCAGCAGCGCTATACACCATGGGTACTACTGATGAAACACCCGCTCCCACCAATAAAAAACCAGCCATGGCTGTATAAAAATAAGGGAATATAACAGCAATTAATAAACCCGTAACGGTTAATGTACCACTGGTTTGTAAAATACGCCTAAGCCCGTAACGGTGGGCAAACCAATCGGCAATAAAGCGGCCACCAGCCATGGTACACATAAAAGCGGTGAAACCTATACCTACTAAAGCCGTTGGAGCAAGTACCACCTTTTTAAAATAGATAACGCTCCAATCAAACATCGCCCCCTCGCATATCATGGAACACATGGCGATGATGCCTAGCGTAATTAATGATTTATCGGGCATTACGAATACCGGGCCACTATTGGTTACTTTATCATCCTTGAGATATTTGGCGGTTAAAATGATCATTACTATCACAACCGAGGTTATCAATATAAAGTGATGCAGCGGTGCAATTCCGTTAGCTATCATAAATGTACCTATGCCTGCACCTGTAAAACCGGCTAAGCTCCACAAGCCGTGGAAAGATGCCATGATGGGCTTTTTATACATTACTTCGTTCGCAACTGCCTGGGTGTTAACGGAAATATTTACCGTATTACTTGCAAAACCAAAACATATTAAACAACCTATTAACTGCACTATATTTTGCGCAAGGCTTAAGCTGATTAATGCCAGGCTATATACGACAAGTGATATGATGAGCAATCTTTTACTGCCGATAATGGTAATGATCCAACCGGAAAAAGGCAGGGAACACATTAACCCAACCGGAAGCGAGAACAACACGGCGCCCAGGCCTGCATCAGACATGCCCATTGTTTGTTGTACCGTAACAATACGCGATGCCCAGCTGGCGAAACATAATCCTGCAAGGAAAAACATTACACCAACAACCAACCTCAACGTAAATTTCGACCGGGTATATGTAGCCTCCGTCACATTATCTAATTCTATCTCTTCCATACAGTAAGTGTATCAAATACACTTCTGCAAAGGTATTTAATAAATTTATATGATAAGTAAAGGAATGGTAATGTTTGATATTGCCCTATTTCAATCAATCATGCAAAATATAAGCGGTAATACCGGGAATAGTAACTGACGAGCCATTTACCTGTTTCCCAACATCGTCCACTTTATTGCCATCGCTTACCAAAGTCCAGTTACCGGCGGGGATGTTAACCGTTTTCGCATCACTGCTGCCATTTAACACAACTAATATCGTTTTCCACTTATCGCCATTGGCGTTGTCGGTTAATTGATAGGCTATGGTTGATGGATCTCCAGTCTCGATAAAATTCAAACGTCTGCGGATCATCCCGGCAGTTGGCATCCTGAATGCAGGATGATCTTTACGCAAAGCAATCATTTGCTTATAATAATTAAATACGTCGGCATATTTTGTTTTGCGGCTCCAGTCTATCTCGTTAATATTATCGGGTGAGTTGAATGAATTTGCTACCCCTTGTTTAGTACGCAACAACTCCGAGCCTGAATGCAAGAATGAGATCCCCTGTGAAGTAAGTACAACCGCGTTAGCCAATTTATCCATCTTGATCAGGTCAGCTTCTGATGCATCTGGGTTTTCAATCTTCAAGCGATCATATAAGGTATTATCATCATGGCAGGAAGCATAGGTTATCGTACCATACGGTTGCTTTGCCCACGGTGCTTTGGAATCATCAACTTTACTGTAATCTATCTGGGGGTGCTGCACCGATGCCACTATCCCAAACATCACGCTCATTTTTGAGTTTTGATCGCCGCTTACAAAGCCTTTAGCTTTTACATTGCTAAAACCACCTTTTAACCCATCGCGAATATCATCGCTGAAAGCAGCTACCTCATGCAATTTCAATACGTTCTTTTTAACAGCCCTTTTATCTTCAGGATAAGGGCTTTCCCCTGCTGTCCATCCTTCACCATAAATTACAATACTTGAGTTAATGGCGTGCAATGTATCGCTAATCGCATTCATGGTTTTAATATCATGTATCCCCATCAAATCAAAGCGGAAGCCATCTATATGATATTCCCGGGCCCAGTATAATACTGACTCCATCATAAATTTGCGCATCATCGGTTGCTCTGATGCGGTTTCGTTACCACAGCCTGTACCATTTGAGTAACTACCATCGGGATTGTGACGATAGAAATAGCCCGGTGCAAATTGTGTAAAGTTAGAATGATCAATATCAGCCGTATGGTTATAAACTACATCCAATATCACCCGTAAGCCGTTAGCATGCAGGGCTTGCACCATCTCCTTAAATTCCTTTATCCTTACATTACCATCGTACGGGTTGGTGGAGTAACTACCTTCGGGCACATTATAATTTAACGGATCATAACCCCAATTGTATTGCTTCTCATCAGGCTTGGTTTCATCAACCGAATTAAAATCAAAAGCGGGTAATAGGTGTACATGCGTAACACCCAATTCTTTTAAATGCGCCAATCCGGTTGCCTGGCCATCCGGACTTTTGGTATCGGGTTCGGTCAACCCTAAAAACTTACCTTTATTTTTGATGCCTGAATTTGGATCGATGGAAATATCACGGATATGTAACTCGTAGATAACCGCATCGGTTAGCTTCTTAAGTTTTGGACTTTTGTCTTTATTCCAACCTATAGGGTCGGTTGCTTTTAAATCAACCACCATACCACGATGACCGTTTACCCCTACCGCTTTCGCGTAAATATCAGGTGCTTCTAGCGACCATTTACCATCCTGCATCATCTGGAAGGTATAGTATTTGTTCTTAATATTTTGTTTGATTGTAGTTTGCCAGCTACCGCCACTTTTTTTAACCAGATCTATCTCTTGTATGGGCGATCCGCCTTCGCCTGCATCATACAAGCGCAGTTTTACTGCTGAAGCCTTCGGCGCCCAAACTTTGAATACAGTCTTTTTAGCTGAGTATTTAACACCCAACTCACCATTATAAACGGGATATTTTTCTGGCTTGATAGTGGTTTGTGCTGATGTGACTGATGTAAGCGCCATAAGTACCATAACGCCTGCTACTGCGGATTTTAAAATGCTCATAATTGATTATTAAGCTGATGAGCAAGTTTAATAAAAATTGTTTGAATTGGGAACGTTCCACAATTGTCATTACTCTATTTAGACTTACGAAGTTTTAAAAACTTCGTAAGTCTGACCCTGATTCCGAGCCTTTCAATTTAGCCTTGCTTCTACTTGTGATTGCTCCGTTCCTCGCAATGACAAATCGACTTAACAATTCCCATCCGGGCCACAGCTATCGCCCTCGATAATATTTAGCTTCGGGTTTTCCTGCTGCCATTCGGTAAATGCCTTTTCAATAGTCTCTTCAAAAACCGGAACAGCCTGCGCTCCGGAAATACCGTACTTTCTATCCAGCACAAAAAATGGCACACCACGAACGCCCAGGCGCTGAGCTTCAATAATATCTTCTTTTACTTCGCCTGCATAGGCATCGCTTTCCAAAGTTTGTTTTACTTCGGCAGCATCAAGGCCAATGGCTGTACCTAATTCAACTAAGGTGTTTATATCATCAGTATTTTTACCATCTGTGAAATACGCTTTGAACAACTGCTCTTCGGCTGCATCACCCAGGCCATGTTTTTTAGCCAGGTGACTAAACCTGTGCGCATTAAAACTGTTGGCTATTATCGCTTTGTCGAAGTTATAAGTCAAACCTGCCTCTGCCGCCATGCCGGTAACATGGGCATTCATTTCTTCGGCTTGCTCTAAAGTCCAGCCTTTTATTTTCGCTAAATATTGATTGATGTTGGTACCGGGACTGGTAACCATATCCGGGTTAAGTTGAAAGCTTTTCCATTCAACCTGTATTTCATCTTTGTGGGGTGATTGTGCCAATGCATCCTCAAACCTTCGTTTGCCGATATAACAAAACGGGCACATCACATCCGACCATATTTCAACCTTCATATTCTTGTTGTTTATCTACACAAAAATAGGTTAAGCATACAGCTTTATAGTAAGTGAAAAGTAAAAAAGAAAGGCTGTTAGCTTTGCATAATGCGGTTGATCTCCTGCTCATCGTAAATTGGGTTTGCACCGCGTTTACTGGTAACAAAAGCGCCGATTGCACAGGCTTTCACAAGTAGTTTCGCCATTGGCTCATTGGCCAATATGCCTGCTATAAAAGTGGCAAGGAATGCATCACCTGCACCTACAGTATCTACCACATCAACCTTAAAGCCGGGATGTTCATAGTAATCGTGATCATGCCAGATGATAGCACCGTTTTCGCCACGTGTTACGCAAATAGTTTTTGGATGAAACTTAGCACGAAATTCCGCAATAATATCTTTCAACGAAGCACTGCTACTACCGCCGATTAATAGGCGGGCTTCTTCCTCGTTCATTTTTACAACTGTAGCACGGGCAGCCAGGTTTTCTATAGTACTAAGCGTATAATGCGGGGCACGAAGGTTAACATCAAATATCCTTAACGCTTTGGTTTCGTCTAACAAATTCAACAATGTATTGCGGGTAACGTCGGTGCGACAAGCTAAACTACCAAACACAATGGCATCTGAATTTACAACGGCATAAGTAAGCGTTTCTGTAGTTTGAATATTATCCCACGAAACAGGCTGAGGAATGATGTAAGTGGCCTGTCCTTTGTCGTCAAGCTGCACGGTAACTTCGCAGGTTGGCAGGATTTCATCCCGCTGGATGGTATTGTCTGAATAAAGACCGTTTTGCCTCAAAGCATCCACCAGTTTATTGCCCGATCCGTCTATGCCAACACGGCTTGCAAAACCGGCTTTTACACCTTGCTGAACCAAGTGCCGCGCTACATTCATTGGGGCGCCACCTGCAATTTTCTCGTCTCCAAAAGTATCCCACAAAACCTCGCCGAAGCATAGTACTTTCTTATTCATAGGTGTATAAGCAAAAGCCCAAAGCTAAAAGTATTTTTTAATGATTTTTCTGTAATTTGCTTTATGAGAAAGCTATTACTATCATTCATCTTAATCATTTGCAGCTGTACAATTTTCGCGCAAGACAGGCAGGCTATCCTAAAAATAATGAGCGACCAGCAAACGGCATGGAACAATGGCGATATTGATGATTTTATGCAAGGCTACTGGAAATCGGATTCCCTGGTATTTGTAGGCAAAACCGCACCGCAATATGGCTGGCAAACCACTACCGATCATTACAAAAAATCATACCCTGATAAAGCTGCCATGGGGCAGTTGGTTTTTACCATAATTAAGCTGGAGATATTAGATAAAAACAATGCTTTTATGCTTGGCGGCTGGCATTTAACACGTGATGCAGGAGCTTTGGGTGGATATTTCACCCTATGGTTCAAAAAAATTAATGGCGAATGGAAGATAGTTTGTGACCATACTTCGTAAATTGGGCTAAAGCCATTTTTTTTCAGCCTTTTATCCGTCCCATAAATGGGACGGCAATGATTAAAGTTTTTCCTAATGATACAAAACTGAAACGCAAGGTCGACCACACCATTATTTGGCGAAATAAAGCTATTCTTCATTGCCGTTGACTAAAGTCAACGGATTAAAATTAGGAAAGTCCTGGCTTTAGCCTAAATAATTAATACGGTCGCCCTGCCGCCAATGCTCTATCTGCTCTTTTTATAGCTATTTTTTCACGGCGTTTGGCGTAATTAGCTTTAAATGTCATTTTGAGCAAACTATCCAAACCGCCTTTTATGGCAAGGTTGTACAAACTGGCTGCTTTACGTATTGGCGAAGCATCCCAGGCACGCAGGCTTAATGAGAAAGAGCCGTCAAGGTACTTCATCCAGTGCCAGTAACCGGTTGGCATAAACAGGGTATCTCCGTGCTCTAAAAAGGTTTCAAAGCCCTCTACCCCATCCAATGCCGGGAATTTGGTTATATCCGGATTGGCTACATCATAATCCTCCAAAGCGTAGGTAGCGTTGGGGATACAGTATAAACGATTCTTCCACTTATTTTCGAACAGTATGATATGCTTGCGACCTCCAAAGTGGGTATGGAATATATGTGGCAGATCAATATCATAATGTAAAAAAGTAACCGAGTTTGAGCCACCAAAAAACATAGCTGGCATGCTTTCTAAAAAGCCACCCATTAAATCCTTGGGTAAAACAACATCATCAAGCAATTGCGGTGCTTGTTTAAATATGTTGAAGAAGAAAATCCGAAGCTCGGTTGGCGTAGATCTGATCAAATCGATATACTCATCAAAAGGCATTTCAGCAGCTGATGAATTGATGGGTTTTGACGGATCAGCTTTTGAATTATCGTAAAGCGGGACCACTTTTTTGCCTACTACTTCTTTTAAGTATTCGGCAGTCCATTTTTCACGGGCGGGCCAGCTCTTGGTGAGGCCTTTAATAATTAACGGCTTGCGCTTGTCTAAATAGTTCTTTTTAAAATCGGAAGGGCTAATCGATTCGACAGTGTCGATCGGACGGAGGATGAAGCTCATACTTTGATGTTTTGTCGGATCAACAATTCACCCAAAGGCAAGCCATAACACCGAAGTTCAGCAAAGTAACGTAAATATTTAATTCGATGTATTAAGACAATGTTAAAAATGACGCAGCGGTTGTTATCGTGGCTGTCCTTCTGCCAAAGCTTTATTAGCCCTTTCAATGGCTAATTCCTCTTTCCAGTCCATATAACGCTTCTTAAAATTCTTTTTCATGATGTCATCAAACTTGCGTTGTACAGTCAGATTATATAAACTTTTAGCTTTTATCCCCCATGATTTATCCCAGGCGCGCAGTGAAATGGAGAACGAACCATCCAGATATTTCATCCAATGCCAAAAACCGGTAGGCATAAACAAAGTATCGCCATGTTCCAATATCGCCTCCTGGCCTTCTACCCCATCCAATGCAGGGAATTTACTAAAATCCGGTTTTTCAATATCATAATCTTCTAAGGCGTAGGTAGCAAAAGGGATACAATACAAGCGTTCGCTCCATTTATTATCAAACAAAATCACCTGCTTACGCCCATTAAAATGAGTATGAAATATATGTGCAAGATCAATATCGTAATGCAAAAAAGTAATTGAGCCTTTACCGCCGAAGAACATATTAGGGTACTTATCCAAAAAGCCGCCTAATAAATCAGTAGGAGAACGGTAATCATCCAGCAGTTTTGGTGCGTATTTTATTGGGTCGAATAAAAATATCCGTAAGTCGGTGGGTTCTTTTTGTATAAGGTCAATATAATCGCCAAACTTCATTTCGGCAGCAGAGGCATTAATAGGTTTTGATGGGTCGGCCTTAGAGCTATCGTAAAGTGGTACAACTACATCGCCTACAGTTTCTTTTAAATAATCGAAGGTCCATTTTTGCAGTGCAGGCCAGCTTTCGGTGGCTTTACGGATGATAAGCGGCTTACGCGGCTTTAAATAATTGTTAACGAAATCCTCCCGACTAATGCTATCAACTCTATCTATCGGACTTAGAATAATACCCATATTTACAATTAATTAACAGCCAAAAGTAATTAAACAGAGAAACCTGAAAAAAGTAAAATTGTTTTTTGATATTTTTTTGACAATAAACTACGGTCATTGCGAAGAGCAATATTCATGTTCCCTTTGTCATTCTGAGCGAAGCGAAGAATCTTCTAAACCAAGCATAGCTCACTTTGCAAATCGAAGCAGATTCTTCGCTCCGCTCAGAATGACAAGGAGGATAGCTAAAACAACTTGCAGAAAACACCCACAAAAAAGCCCGGCGCTTTTGCAACCGGGCATCTTATTTTATAGGTAGAGAAATATTAAAAGTATTTGCAGCGGCAGTTTGTACATCAACACCTATCACCTACAAACTGCCTATAAAAACTGCAATAATTAGTTAGGCATTAACACAGTATTTACTACATGTATTACGCCATTGCTTTGAAAAACGTCGGCAATGGTAATCCATGATTGACCACCTTTTTCATCAACAAGGTATAATTTCTTGCCTTTTTCCATAACGGTTAGTTTACCACCTTCAACAGTTGTTAAAGTAGCAGAGCCACCGCCCATTTTAACTTTAGCCATTAAATCGGCAGCGCTTAAGCGGCCTGAAACAACATGGTAAGTTAAAATTTTAGTTAGTGTTGCTTTGTTTTCTGGTTTAACCAAAAAATCAACAGTACCGGCGGGTAATTTATCAAATGCTTCGTTAGTTGGCGCAAATACGGTGAATGGGCCCGGGCCTTCTAAAGTTTCAACCAATCCTGCAGCTTTAACAGCAGCAACAAGTGTGGTATGATCTTTTGAGTTTACTGCATTTTCAACAATGTTTTTTGTGGGGTACATTGCTGCGCCACCAACCATTTTGGTTTGTGCGAAAGTGTTTGGCGCAAATGCGATAGCTGCTAAAGCAAAGGCCGAGATAATTATTTTTTTCATATTGTTCTTTTAGGTAATATGAAATAAGATACGGCGCAATATGCCTCCCGGTTTTCAAACAGACTCCAACTGTTAAGAGCCTGAGGTTATATATTTTTTTAAACCAAATGGAGATTTTATTCGTAGATGCGTGCCTTTATAAGGCACTATTAATTATCTGTGATTTTCATACCATAATGTAATTCTACATCTTCGTCATCTACTGTGTAGCTTGTATATAATATCCTTACAGAGTCCTCATCCATACCGAGATATGATTTCCAGGTGCCTTTAAAATTAACGCCATGCGCATTAAAAGAATCAAAATTATGTAAGGATAAAATGGTCTTGTTAAAATTCAGATCCCATTTACCAGTACATTTATGCATTTTATTTAAGGAGTCGACATACGTATGCTCGTAGGTATAATCATCATTCAAAATAATGGAATCCTTTTTATCGACATTCAAAGCATATCTACCCGGAAACATATCATCGGTTATTGCCTGGCAGCTTACCAGCCCGATGACAAACGGTAATAAACATAAAATGACTTTGATTTTCATGGCCGGCAAAGCTAGTAATTATCCTCTTTGCTAAAAAACAGCTCCGAGGCTATATGATCAGCATAAAGCTTGCCAGTTTGTGTTAAGTATATTATTTTATTTTTTTGAGATAACCATCCCTTGTCAAAAAAATCAATTGCAGTTTTTTGCAGATGATCGGCTGATGCAGAAGCAATGCCGTTTAATTTATCCAGATCAAGCCCCCAGCTGGTGCGTAACGAGGTCATGATGTATTCGTTCAACTTGTCTATATCCGACAGTATTTCAGTTTCGGCAGGTATCAGTCCCGAACCCAGGCCTTGCATATATTTAGTATTGTTGGCTACATTCCACTGGCGGGTTTCACCATTATAAGAGTGTGCAGATGGACCAATACCCAAATACTTCACCCCTTTCCAGTAGTTGGAATTATGCCGAGAGTAAAATCTCGGCTTACAAAAATTTGATATTTCATACTGCTCAAACCCTTTTGTTTGCATGGCATCCATTAAAAAAGTAAACTGCGCGGCGCTTTGTTCGTCGCTCATAGCAACTTGTTTTTTTTGTTTAATGAACGATGCCAGGGCAGTGCGCGGCTCAACAGTCATGGAATAAGCTGATACATGCGGAACACCCAGCTCAAAAACTTTATCGGTATTAAACTTCCACTTTGGGTCGGTTAGTAAGGGATAGCCATAAATCAGGTCGATGGTAATATTTTCAAAGCCTATATCCTGCGCCCTTTTTACTGCTGATTCCGCTTCATTAGCACGATGTACGCGGTTCATCCACTGCAAATCCTCATCAAAAAAGGATTGTATTCCTATACTGAAGCGGTTTATAGGTGTTTGCCTTAACGCCTGCAATTTGGCCTTATCCAAATCATCAGGATTGGCTTCCAACGTAATTTCCGCATCTGATGCAACGGAATGTAGACCAGTAATAGTATTAATTAATAAACTTATCTCAGTTTCATTTAATAATGATGGAGTTCCACCGCCAAAATAGATGGTATCAATAGTTTCACCAGCTAAGTAATTCTTTTGCAGCTGTATTTCTTTGATTAAGGCCTCTACAAGCTCCTCTTTGTATTTTAAGGATGTACTGAAATGGAAATCGCAATAATGGCAAGCCTGTTTGCAAAAAGGAATATGAAGATAGATACCTGCCATTGGGCAAAGGTAGCAAACGGCTTGTAAGCAATGGGATTTCAACACATACATTATTCGCGGAGTCCTATGGCGGGAAACTGCGGGACAAAAAAAGATAAGGTCTTCCCGGGCATTGATCCGGCAAGACCTCAACCTCAGCTTAATCTTTAATCAGTCAGGCAATAAATACCTCTTTCCTGCCCAACATTAAGACGTTTTACAAATTCAGATGGATTAAAGCCAATCCGCTGGAATTCTGCAAAGACAGCTTTTTTTGCATTTTCAAAAGCCGCTTCATTTTCCCATACAGCGGTGGTAACAATTATTAAATTCCCCTGATCATCCGTCGATTTAAAGACTTCCTGTTCAATCAAACCCGGAAGTCTTTTAATGAAATCGCTATTGTAATTGGCCTGTTTTGAAAATTCATCTATAGATTGCCTGGGCACAATAAATTTGTCGATGAGAACAACTGCGTCCTTAGTTGTTTTTTTGCTGTTCAGGTGAGACAGATCGCGTGGTAAAATATCAAGGGCCTGTAAGAACCCAAGGCGGTCAGTTTGAACATCGCTTTGCACTATTTTGCCGTCCTTGAATGTAAAAACGCCCATACCGGAGCCGGTAACATTTTTGCCTGTGGGTGCAAATACTTGATATTGCCCGGTATTGGTTCCTTGTACGTCCCAGCTTGCAAAAACCTTCTCGCTTTCGGCGAACAATTCTTTGATATGCCATTGCAAATCAGGAAATGCCTTTATCAGTCCTCTAAAAGTTTTTTCCATTGCAGCTGCGCCTTTGTCCCCGTCCGAAGACGTGTAGTCGGCCGATACAAGTTCTGTAAGCAAGCCCATATTTCGCTTATTGAGTGCATCTTCAAATAGTCTTCGTATCACTTCTTTATTGTTTTCCATGGTGATCAATTTAAATGGTTGTTTTGTCGTGGTATTTAGCAGGATAGTTTGATGCCCGCCTGGGATTATGTACGCTGATTTTGCAAATAGGGTGCTACTCGGAGTTATTACAACCTGGCAAAGCATAGCAAATCCAAGGAGTGTTTTCGATGATTTTTTCATTGTTTTTTTTACAAAACTACACCAGTCACACGGCCGTGAATTGTAAAAAATCACTGATTTACCAATAAAGTTGAGATTGGAAAAAGTCTTTGGGTGATTGACCTGTAAACAATTTGAAGTCTTTTATAAAATGAGCCTGGTCGAAGTAACCAGCTTTGCAGGCTGTTTCCGTCAGCGAATCATATATCGAATATTTGCTGATCAGATTTCGCAAGCGAACAATACCAGCGTATTGTTTTGGTGTAGTACCTATAACAGCACGAAAGCGTTTCTCGAACGGATCAAGACTTATCGGCAGAGAGCTCACTAAGTCCTTAATTATAACCACACCGTTTTGTTGTTTAATTAACCTCGCGGCGCGATGGATAAGCACATCGGGTGTATGATCTATGAGCTTTTTTATAAGGAACGACTCAACAATCGCGACCATTGTACTATTATTCTTAGTTTCAGCCAGCTGTTCTGACAATAAATTTAGTTCAGCAGCATGAAATAGATTCTCTGTACTTATACTCTGACAAAATAATTCATGCGCGGGAATTTTTGAAAAGGCTTTAATGCCCCCTTCGTTAAGAAACACCAGCACATTAATGGTTTGTTGTAAATAATAAAATTCACGAACCGAATTTCGCAACCCGGCCACAGCATTGAGTGGAAGAAAGCATTTCTTTCCCCCATCTGTTTTGAACACATCCCCTTTAACACGAAAAGTGAGCACAATCGATGTATCAGGGATGGTTTTAGTTTTAATTGCCTCGTCAGCTTCAATAATTAAAAATTCCTTTATATAAGGCTTTAATGTAGCTGAAGGATGGAATCTATGGATATTCATTGCGTCAACAAGCCAAAAAAACTCACCCTAATATACAACAAATCGGAGGCCCTCATTTTTTAATTGACAGCATTTGCCGTTTTTTGACTAATATCTTACAAATTGATAATTTGTTACTCTCCGTCGATACTTTTTCTTTAATGGTGTGTTACTTATTTGTTTCTTTTTGAATGTAACTAATTGTTAGCCAGTTATAAATTCTATTCCTGCCATTTGGCTATGCGATTTAAATAGATAAATTAAACCCAAAGGTAAGCTCAGTTACGAGCTTTTTAATATTTACCTGGTAAATTGTTACCCTGAAGAGAAGGAATAGACTATAGCTTTATTGATCTTTGAGGAATTATTCAAGCACATTACAATAATTAAGGGATGATAAAAATTTCAGACCATAAAGTACTAAAACGACTTTATAAAGATTAAATCCCAAAATCACAAGCACTCATTTTTATTTCCCTTTAAGTTGAGCCATAACCTGAATTGTTTTTAGAATTATGCTAATGTCGCTATTGAAGGTTACGTTATTTAGGTATATAAGGTCATATCTTACACGGCTACGCATTTGATCAATATTTTCGGCATATCCATAATTTACCTGCCCAATAGATGTAAGCCCTGGTTTAAGAGTAAATAATTTTTTATAGTTAGGTGACTTTAACAACAGTTGTTCGATGAAAAACTGGCGCTCGGGCCTCGGGCCTACAACAGACATATCTCCTTTTAAAACATTCCAAAACTGAGGTAACTCATCCAACCTTGATCTACGTAATATCGACCCCCATTTCGTGATCCTGGGGTCATTGTCGCTAGATAATTGTGGCCCAAGTAACTCCGCATTTACATACATGCTCCGAAATTTATATATTTTAAAAGGCTTATGGTTTAAACCAACTCTTTCCTGCTTAAAAAATATAGGGCCTTTGGAGGTACATTTAGTAATTAGTGCCACTATAAAAAATACAGGCAACCCTAATATCATTACAAATGATGAAAAAAAGACATCAAAACTCCTTTTGAAAAATCTAATCTTAAAACTAATCTCAGGATGTGAAGAAAGTTGTATTATAGGAAGGTTTTCATAGTTAACTACAGAAGCAAAACCATTATCTAATACTAAATCAGAAACAAATTTGATCTTGAGTTTATTTTGACTACCAAAATCTATCAACTTTTTTAACAAAGCCTGGTTAGTATTCTTATAACACAGAAATATCTCATCAGGTTTTTTATCCAACATCTGTTCGAATAAAATATCTGTTGAAATACTTTTCATTCTTGTTTCGTTAATAAAATCAATAAAATGATAACCGTATTCCGGATGTTTTGCAAAAGATTTAAATAATCGCTTAGCTATACCTTCGTTTCCTATAACTATTATATGCCTTCTATTATATCCCCTTTTCCTTAAAATATCCAGCGTAAAGAACATCCATGATCTTTCAACAAAAATCAATGCAAAAAACATCAGATACGAGATTACCAATTCTACTCGGCCGACTTCGTATAACTTAAAGAAGTAAATAACAAACAACACTATCACTAAGTGATAAAGTAAGGAAGACGAAAACCTATTAATATTTTCACTTAACACCAAAGGTCTGGGAAGTTTATATGTCTTTGTAAATAAAGATGTTAACAGCCAAACAAAATTAACTAATAATATAAAATTATTAAATTCTATTCTTGGTGAATGGTGATTAAAGGAAAATAAATACGCTAGTTCGAGAGCAATATTTAAGATAAAAAAATCGCTTATAAAAATGAAAAATGGTAGTAGTTTTGAGTATTTCATGGGCCTAGGGATATGCGAAAGTAACATTTATTCTTTTATAATTGTTTTAAAAAGAATAAAAATAATTCTAATCAACTTAAATACATGAATATTTTCCATCAACTCCCTGTTATTATTAACAAAATGTTAATAATAATCTTACATCGATTCAGTAACTCGAGACTGGATTTTTTTATTTACAAATGCAGAGAATTCTTTCTTAAATCGCTCAGTTGAAAAGCCGGAAGCATGAGTGGCAATATACTTATAATTAAAAGGTACACTTCTTTTTTCAAATGTATCTATAGCTGATATTATTGAATTCGCAGACTGCTCTGCAAAGAAAATCCCTGTTTTATTCTCAACCACACTCTCTAATGCACCACCCTTTTTATAAGCTATAACAGGTGTTCCGCATGCTTGTGCTTCTACAGGTAAAATTCCAAAGTCTTCTTCAGCCGCAAATACAAATGCCTTGGCTTTTGATAAATACTGCTTTAATACATCAAAGGGTTGATACCCCATTAAAATAACGTTATTCCCTGCAATTTTCTTTATTTTCTTAAAACCGGGGCCATCTCCTATTACTATCAGCTTTTTATCGGGCATCGCATTAAACGCTTCAACAATAATATCTACCTTTTTATAAGGCACCAATCGCGAGCAGGTAAAATAAAACTCTTCCTTATCAGTATTAACTTCAAAATTTTGCACAGCAACATTTGGGTAAATAGTAACACTGTCGCGATTGTAAACCCTCTTAATGCGCTTACCGATATAATCAGAGTTTGATATAAAATAATCTACACGATTTGTGCTGGCAACATCCCACTGGCGTATCTTATGTAAAACCAGTTTTACGAAAAAGCCTTTTATACCTTTATTTAAACCAGATTCTTTTATATATTGATGATATAAATCCCATGCATAACGCATTGGCGAATGGCAGTAACAAATATGTAATTGCGCAGAATGCGTTAAAACACCTTTTGCAACAGCATGTGATGAAGATATGATCAGATCATATGATGAAAGATCAAATTGCTCAATGGCTAATGGAAAAAGCGGAAGATAATTTCTATATTTTGTTTTCGCAAAGGGTAAGTTTTGAATAAATGAGGTGGTTATTTTGTGATACTCCAAACCTAATTTTTTAATGGTTTCATCTCGGGCTACCAACGTATATATATCTGCCTGTGGGTACAGGGATGCAATTTCTTTAAATACATATTCCGAGCCTCCTATCGTAGTCAACCAATCCTGTATTAAGGCTACTTTTATCATATTTTCTTTTTGTACGTGATGTAATGATCTTCGGGCAGTTTACAAATAGTATTTGCTGCAACATCTTTTGTAATTACACAATTTGCCCCAATAGTAGTATTTTCTCCGATCTCAACTTTACCTATTATTACCGCGCCGGCACAAATAATGCAATCTTTTTGAATTGTCGGGAACCCATCTGTAGGAGAAATTACCGGGCCGATTCCCCTTCTGCCAAGCGTTACGCCATGAAAGAATATAACGTTAGGCTGTACACATACATCTGAACCTATAACCAATCCTACCCCGTGTACAATTACTACTCCGCCATCTAATTTTGCCTTGTAGTCAATATCTATCGAATAAATAACTTGAATTATACGAGTAAATATTAACGGTAAAATAGGGATATGCCACCTAGATAATAAGTTAGAAACCCGGTAGAATAGCAACGCATGAAAACCCCTGTTAAAAAAAAATATCATTATTTTATTCGACAGCGAAAATCTGTTTGCCGCATCAATATCAGCTTTTATATCTTTAACTAAACTCATTTATAAGTTGAAATACTTTGTTTGCCGATGTTAACCAGCTATATTTTTCAATGTTCTTATACCCCTTTATTACTAATTGTTCCCTTTGTTGTTTATCTGATGATAAGTTGGAGATTTTATTTTTAATATCATCTAAGTCATAAGGATCGGCATATACGGCTGCATCGCCGCAGGTTTCTCTAAGCGCAGGGATGTCTGACACCAATACCGGGCATCCGCATGCCATTGCTTCTAAAGGCGGTAAACCAAAACCTTCATATAAACTTATGTACACAAAAAATCCAGCATGCTTCATAAGTGAAACCAACTCAGCATCCGGCACATAACCTTTAATGATGATATTCTCATTTATTAAGCTCTCATCCAAAGCGACCCCAAAATTAGCACTTTTTAACCCAACAATTACTAATTTCATATCCTGGTCTAAAAGGTTGAAAGCCTTTATAAGGTTATTCAAATTTTTCCTTGGATCAAGTGATGATATGGTTAAAGCATAATCTTCTCTTTTGTTCTCATCAGTATTTGTTTCTGCAACAACCAAAGAGGCGTTATATATCACATCAATTTTATTCTTTTCGATGTGTAAATATTTAACAATATCTAGTTTTGATGAGTTGCTAACCGTTAAAACTTTAACACTATGCGCAGCTATATGCGGGATAAGAAAGTTATACCATATGTAAAACTTTTTTGAAAACCATTTAGGATTTACCTTGTACGACATATCGTGCACAGTAACTATCTGATTATTATAAAATAATAAACCCGTATTACAAAAATTAACTAACAAGGGGTTATTGTTAGCCTTTAAATAGCTTCTTAAATCGCGCTGCTCCCATATGGTGCCGGTATGCTTGCCTATTACTACCACGTTTAACTCATTAGCCAGTGATTCATCCAGTATATTGCCAGGTGTAACAAATACTATCTGATCAGACAGTTTACGAAGCCTTTTAGAAATTTCAATAGCGAACCGTTGTACGCCAGTTACCTTTTGCGTTAAAAACCGAGCGTTTATTACTATTATATTATTTTTCAAAGCCTATTTCAGTTTAAAACGATACATATAAAACATTAAAATTATGGCTGGCGGCAACGTGTAAAGCGAAAAAGTATAGAAACCGGATAATGGTTCAAAAATAGCAGTAGCAATAATAATTATTACTGTTGATGTTAAGATTGATTTATATTTTAATATCCATGTTTTTACATACTTTAAGAAAAACCCTTTGATCAATCCTGATATAAATGAGAAAACTACAACTCCAATCCATTGGAACGATACATAGCCCCATACAGGCCCAGGTAATCGCAATCCCCCTGATATTAATGTTGACAGATCTTCACCGGGATTTACTACTCTTAAAGTATATACTGATGGGTTCCATTCATAATGGCTTGGCACAAGGCCGCCAACAACTGTTCGCCCATAAGTCCAGATAGGGTTGTCTACAAAGAATTTTAAAAAATTTAACTGATCATCAATATCTACTGTACCGCCTGCAATTACGCGCCACATCAAATGGTCATCGCTTTTGAAGCCACCGGCTATGTCATTTATGTCCTTAATTCCTATAAGGTAATAAAAGATGGAACTAAACAGGTAAATAAAGATTATAAGGAATATTAATAACGCAAAAGACTTTCGGCTTTTAAACGACATTACAATAATAATAGCATACAAAATACCGGTAAATGCAGGCCCGCGTGATAATGAGAGCATCATTAAACATATGGCCACAATGGTCGCTATTAAAAAAAATACCTTTTTCTTATCCTGATACCATATCATTATGGATATAGGTGTTATGTTACTCAAAATAAGAAATGAAGACAAATACACTATAGATGTGTAAAATGGCACCTGGTATTGCCCACGAAAGAATTTTGCCGCCACAGGATCGGCAGCAAACAAGGGAACAAAGCCCATCATCAAATAACCAAGTATCATTGATGGTATACCGATGCATAAAAACATCTTAGTCACCCTTATTACCCTTTCTTCATACAAATTAAGCGGAAGCACATCAAAGGAAAAATTGGTTTTACCCGGCTTGATACTAAAGCCCAGAAACATGCCTATTAAATATGAAATAGTACCAACAACCAATATAGTTACATACAGGTTAACCACCTCGTCGCTATAATCATCCTGTACTTTTAGTATAAGCGCAGGTACAAAATAGGCTATTAATACAAACCCAACACCTAAATGCGCAGGCACGTTATATCTGCTGGGCCACACTAAATATGCCCCTATTGAAGATATAGTTAAACAAATGCAAATAGCCCAGGGTATCATATATATTTAGCTATTATTTGTTTGTGATAAAGAGATATTTAACATTTTGTTTAGCAGTATTTAGGCTCCAATTAGTATTTGTAGTACTGTTTTAGAGGTTTTTTTTACTAATGTAAACTTACCTTTAAATAAACGCTTAGTTAATCCAAATATAACGCCTAACAAAACCGTAGGCAGGCACCATTTATAAAATTTCTTAATAAATCGAACCCTGTTAGTCATCGAATAATATTCAGCCAGGGAAGTATCTTTATTTTGACGGTTGTTGGTTATTGACGCCCCTTCCTTATGATAAACTATTGCCAAAGGTTGTACTGCACATTTAAAGCCGGCTCTACGGGCTCTTATAATCCAATCCAGTTCCTCATAGTATAAAAAATAATCTTCGCACATTAAGCCAGCGCTGTTTAAAAAGAGCTTAGGTAAAAACATGGATGCCCCAACAATATAATTATCGCCGTTAAATTTAAAATCGTCATATTGGCCATTGTCAATTTCGCCTTCGCCAATGTGTTTGTGCGCCCCTAACCACTTATTATAACTACCCGCAATAGCCTGCAATGTATTCCAGTTGTTATAAAACATTAATTTACAACCAATTATATAATTTAAATCATTATTATCATAAAATGCAACAAGATTTTTGATTGTATCCTTTTCAATTATCGTATCGTTATTTAATACCCATGCAAAAGATGAATCATCAGCAAACTTCAAAATATAATTTAGCGCTATATTATTAGCGGCAGCAAAGCCTCTATTTTCGGCTCTGATTAATAATAGCTTCTGGTCACTTTCAGCAGCCAATGCTGAAAATTCTTCCTGCCGATAAAACTTATATGAAATAGGCTTATCAATTAATGGGTATACAAGTTCAGGAAAAAGTGTCTCAATATGATCAATCCCGTTATTACACCAATCGATAATTTTTTCTGATGATATGTCATCTAAAGAATTGTCAATCAACACAATTTGATAATCAGCACAATTAGAATGCAGTATGCTTTGCAGGCACTCTATCGTATCCGGATAATTCCTATAGTTTACAAGTATTATATAAACCTTATGCATTATTAGATTGAGCTTGAATGATAAGCATTTTACAGGTGAAAAATTTAAAACGCTCAAACTTGTTAAAAATGCGCTTTATAAAGTGAGTGTTATCAAACTCATATCCATCAATATTAGTTACTTTAATATCAAATGCTTTCAAAAACTTTTGGATAGACTTGGCTGAGTAAAAATTGACCGGTGACCTTTTAGATAGCTTTAACTTGCCAAACCTAAAGTCATGCTTTTTAAAAGCTATAACGCTTGCCAGGTTATGAAAGTTAGGCACGATTACAATTAGGTTGGTGTTTTTATCCATCAAACTCTTTATTTTAATCATATACCCGGTAACATCGTCAATGTATGGTAAAGTAAAATCTAATATTATAGTATCGGCAATCTGATCAATAATATTGATGCTATCAATAGCCTGGCATGCAGAACCATTGCCTTGAAGGGCTACACTTAACGAATTTACAGCTGATGGAAAAGCATCATTTATAAATGTTGTAGCATAGCTATCCTTTATAAAGCGAACATCCTGTATTGATGATACCCCAGAGTAGATTAATAACCCATCCTGCTTTGCAGGGTTAACTTGCAAAAGTTTATTAACCTTATATGTCCATGATACGTCCTGCGATCCTGTGCCGGGTATTTTGTTCCCTTTTGACGTATTTTTATCTTTCAGCACCTCTAAAATTGATAGTACAATCTTCTCCGTAGTTAAATTTTCTGTAAGATGTTCAATTAGTTGATCAAGATAATTTTTATATTCTTTATCATCAATAACTTTTTTAGCCACTATTTTTTGAGCAATTTCGGATACTATCTCCTTAGGGAAATTCATCATTGTTTCCGGCGGGCAATTGGCAATATCTGTAAAGTATGGTAAGCAGCCGTTGGCAATAATTTCATAGTGCCTTAAACAATCCCAACCCTCTTTTTTAAATGTAACCGCATATTTTGATTCACGATAATCGTTGTAATATGACTCTTCAGACTGATGTATATAGGTATTTAATTTACCGGGATAATTAATTGACCAGTCCCTGGTTTTAGCAGGAATATAATTAACAACCTTTTCCAGCGGTATCCCAAAACTGATGGGGTACACTGATTCTGTTTTTTTTAACAGTTCTCTTTTAAAGTAAACGCCCTTTGTTATTAAATCCTCATCAATGTATCTGATATCTTCCCCGTCTATGAATGCAATTTCGGTACTTGAATAATTTGCAACAACCAGGTCCAGCAAAATTTTATCTTTTATAATTGAACCATAAATTATAAAGTCATAATACCTTTCCTGTATGTTAGAAACTATTTTAGTATGGTGCGGAACATTTTTTAATTCACTTTTTAAAAGCCCATACAAAGTAAACCCTTTACCATATAAGTTCTTCCGGTCCTCAGCTGATAGCGTATCATACATATACCACATATCAGATACGGATTCAAGATCCCTTCCTATTAAAGTTTTCAAACCGTGATAGATGCAGTCGCATTGATAATCAGGTTGATCTCCCAAACTAATGAATAAAATTTTCATACACGCTTTAACCTATTATCTGCTGTATTTTAGCTTTAAAGCCTTTAATAATTTATTTTTAGGGAAGTTTTTATGAATATAAGAACAATGTTTGCTGGTAATTCTTTTCAAACCATGGTTTCTCATATACGAATCTACTCGTTTTTCAAATAATTCACCACCATATTTTGGATACCGTTCAGACTGCTCATTAATTTCGTTAAAAACATCTTTCCTAAAATCTTCTGTTTTAATTAAATAAGATTGATCAGAAAATCCGTAAGAATAAAACCAATCTTCATCTTCTGCATCCGATTCAGATTTTACTTCTTTAAACTTAAAATCCCAAGTGGGGTTAGCGACAACTACATCATCTCTGCTGTTCATTAATTCAATTGCCGATTTAATCCAATTGATTTTACAATCCTTTTGCATTATCGCATCACTTGAAAAATGTAAGAGGAAATCAGTTTTACATAAGTAAATGCTTACCAGCTCGGCAATGGAATAATAGTATCCCCCTTTAAACCCATTTTTATCCAGGTTGAAGAAATCCATGGCTTCCTTTGCATAATCACTAACAATAAAATACTCATCAATTACATTATTCTTGATCAAATCTTCTGTATAACATTTTACTTCAGTATAGTCACCAAAATTGTTCAGGAATAGTCTTCGACTCGAAAAGTCATAATTGCAATTTGAAATCATTTTTGATAAGCGACCTTTCTTTAACAGAAATTCCCAATCATTAAAATAACACTTGGTTTCAAATGTTACATTATTCTTTATATCCATCGCTTCAATAATATAGTTGTACTTACTTTGTTAGTTTAACCTATCTATTTACATAATACGACTATCCATTCATAAATGCGCATTACGTCTTTTAATTCTTTGTAATAAGTAATTCCGACCTTCCAACTTAATAAAGTTTTTTATAGTGGTTAATTGATCATTACTTAACTCATTATGATATTTCTTCAAAAAAGAGTTAGCTAAAGAAAATTGATGTTTTAAAAAATGTTTACGTTTTAATGCATAATCAATATCATCCTTTAGCCTGCTCCATCTATTTGGCACGGGTATGGTTTCGGCATAAGTAACATTACTTTCATGCTGCCTGTATAATACCAATTTATCATTCGTAAAATTAACTTTACCAAATGAATAGGCAATTAGTGTTATCCATTCATCATGTAAGAAATTATAATTATCCATATCAAGAAACTCTAATTTCATTGCATGATTAATCATCATAGTACATCCTGTTACTATGTTTCCAAATAGCATTCTATTCAGGTTCACCTTTTGGGGCTGCATTTGTTGTTTATCCCAAAAAGATGGTGCAATAACTAAATCATTTTTATCAATAATGGTAAGATCTGAAAAAACCAATGTGGGTTTTTGTCCATCATCTATTTTTTCTAATGTAGCAACTAACGTTTGCAATTTATTCGGTATCCATATATCATCCTGGTCAGCAAAGGCTATATAATTACCTTTTTGTGTTAAAGACGCTGCTTTTTTAAAATTTCTGACCACTCCTAACTGAGCATCATTAACCAACACTTTTACCCGCTTATTATCCTCATATTTTTTCAATATCGTGGCTGTACCATCTGTCGACATATCATCACAAATAATGATTTCCTGAGGTTGAACCGTTTGCTTAAGTATAGAGTCAATTTGCTTTTCTATATACTTTGAACCGTTAAAGGTTGTAACAACTACAGAAATATTCTTATTATCCATGTTACTTTCGCTTTACCATGTATTGTGCTATCAACTCTTTTATAATACTATTTTTCAACAACTTAATTTGCACAAAAAAGTAGGTGCCAAAGAAAACAACGATACTAATTAATAGAAACAAGTAAACGTTTATATGTAACGTTTTTAACAATATTACTGCCACTATAAAAGGCACACATGATAACAAGTTATTAAATATAGGTTTATGTGATATGCTAAAAGGAATAACTTTCAAACAGAAATACATATAACCTGCAGTAACAATCAACTCAGAAATAACATTGGCTACAGCTGCGCCATTTTGTTTAAACACGGGTATTATCAAACAATTCAATGATAAATTAACTATCATACCTATAGTAACTGAAATAAGCATTTCCCTTTCCTTACGCGCCGGTATTAATATTTGAAAACCCCAAAAATATCCAAGGCCAATAATTAATGTTAACGGCGATAATATTTGCATTGCTAATACAGAATCCTTAAACTGAACCCCGGAGAACACGTAAATTAATTCTGGCGCCAAAAACATCAATCCAATACATATTGGAATAGCTGTAATAACAATAAAACTAAATGATTTATTAAGTATTGTTTTTAGTGCATCAAAATCCTCTGCTCCAAATAGTTTTGAAATACGCGGCATTAAAACAGTAGCCGAGGATATGATTAAAGGAATAGATATTTTGGTTAACTTAATTGAGGCTGAATATAACCCCACTGATCTTTCATCGGCAAAAAAACCAATCAGGATAGTATCAAGCATAGTATACATACTTGTAGCCACAGTGGTGCCAAATGTATAGAGTAATGGCTTAAAGTGCTTCCCAATACCATTTGCACTTAAAGTGATATATTTTCTAATAGAATAAATGTTGATTATATTATTGCCTAATATTGAAAATAGTGTGATAGCCAGATATATATTATAATCAGCCTTTACTTTAACAAAAAGATATAAAAACACTAACGATATTGCTTTTATAGCTACTGACCGGATAGCAATCAACTTAAAATTTTCAATACCTGAAAAATACCAGTCGATTGATGTAAAACCCATTAATATAATAAGGCCGGCCATTAAATATAGGGATCTGTCGAAGGCAAAAAAACTGAATGAATATACAGTTAAAATATATACAGCGCTGATAAGTACACTGCATACAATATGGATATATAATACTTCGCCTAAGTTTTTATAAAGCAATTTAGTGTCATGGGTTGACTGGGAAATAAGCCTTATACCATAAATAGGTATACCCAATGCTGCTATAAGTGCAAAATATTGTGTAAATGATACAATGAATTGAACCTTACCTATACCAACTGGGCCAAGTATTTTAGCGGCATACGGAAAACTAATTACCGGAAATAAAATATTAAAACCAGTTAAAATTAAGTTGAAAATGTAATTTTTTTTTGTTGAACTCAAACCACTCTTTACTAATTATATAAAATAAATTACAAATCAACGCATTACTATAATTGAGAATCTTCTGATAGAAAGATAAAGAACACACCCAAACATGGCCAAAATAAACCCGGTTATAAAGCCGGCTACCTTTCCTGTTTTTGTAACCTTAAGCGGGTAAACCGGTGAATCAATTAGTTGTATAAGAGGGGTTTCTTGTCTCAATGACATTTTGGTTGCCTCAAGGTTTTTTATTACCTCAGCATAAATAGCCGTATTTGCCTGCACATCAACTTGCCTTTTTTGTGATGGAACGTGTAAGCTTTGCAGCAATGGATTTGCATTAGGGGCTGCATCAATTGACGATGCCACACCGCTGATGGAAGAATTTAATGAGCTTCTTACACTATCAGCCTGGTGTTGTAATAAAGTTAATATTTGTGAAGATTGTTTTGTTTTGGTTTGAATGTAAAACTTGTTAACCATTTCAACCAATTTATCACTAAACAATTTGGAAAAGACTTCGTTTTTACTGGTAACCTCAACGCGTATAATACTGAGCTTTTTATCTGGCTTTGATACCATTAAAATACTTTTGTTAATGGTTTCAGTAAAAACATTGATCAAACTATCCTGATGCCTGTTAAAGTTAGCTACGCTATCATTAAAAGCCACATTAAGATCTTGCTTTTCCAATGAATGCCTGAAACCTGAAAAATCGATATATAAATCAATAAGTTTTTCACTTTTCCCGTTGAGATTAATATTACTTAATAATGCTTTCTCAATCATCAATCGTGATTTGTATAATTCAATGATATTATCTCCCTGAAAAAGGCCGCCGTTTCCGCCGCCCATATCAATACCTGCTAATGATGCTAAACCTGCGTACTGGCTCATAGCGCCACCGCCACCACTGCTTTTATCCTCCAAAACAAATGTTGATACAGCAGTGTAAGTTGGCTTTTTAAGAATGGCGTAAGCTATACCTAATACACCACCTACTAAAGAGAATATAGCTATTATTAGCCACTTGCTTTTTAAGTAACTAATTGCTGACTTTATTTTTAACACGACACTCTTGACAGAAACCTCATCAGGTTTATCCTCATTAATATTCTCCATATATAATATATAGTTCTTGTTATATAATACAGGCTTATCTGTTTAAGCTGAGTATACCTAAAATAATTGCTCCCAATGAAGCTAGGCCTGTGGTTAAACCTAATATTGTTTGAAGACCGGCTGAATTACTTACAGGCTTTTTAGGTACATATATTTCGCTGCCAGGTTTTACAGATGGATGACTACTAAAGAACAGAAACGTTTTCGTCCCTTTAACCGTACCGTTTGGGTACACCACATACGCACCTCTTTTTAATGCGTTAGGCGAAAATCCCCCTGCATTTAACACATAACCTTTAAAGGTTTCACCATCTTTATAAACAACTGCACTAGGGAATAATACCTCCCCATTAACTCTAACAATTTGCTGTTGCTTTGGTACCCTGATAATATCACCGTCTTCCAATATCAAATCTGTTCGTGAACCTGGTTTCTTTAATATCTCTTTCATATCAATGCCAACATAATTATTCCTCATTTGAGCGGTATCCAGGTTTGTGGAATCTTTATAATTCTGTTTCAGGCGATTTAAACGGCTTGTACGCTCTTGTGCAATTGCCAACGTATCAACAGTATTTTTATCTATACCAAGAATAGCAATATTGCTTCTTTTTAATGTACCACCTTCAGCATCTGCAGATGCTGTTAATCCACCTGCTAATTTCAGCACATCAGATATCTTTTCATTTTTGGTGCTAATTGTATAACTACCCGGGTACAGTACTTCACCTTCTACTTTAATAACCTTTTGCTGTTCATAGCCAGGTAATTCATGTATTGAAACAATATCAAAAGGTTGTAATGTAAAGTCAGAATTATCAGGTTTCAGGTTTTTATCAATATTTATAGTAAAAATCTGAGCAACGGGGCTTTCTTTTGACGAGGGATCGCCGTTATAAATTCTCCTGGCAATCTCAACACGATCAGGGCTTGCTCCTTCATTAAAGCCGCCGGCTTTAATTATAAGGTCCTGCACTTTCATGCTATCAGCATAAGCATATTTACCCGGTTTTCTTACTTGCCCATTAATTGATATTGTATATTTATTACGCAAATCAAATGATGACGATATCTTCACGCTATCTTCACGTTGCAATACAATATCAGGGGCTGATTTATTAATTATGTCTTGCAAATCAAAAGGTATCAGCTCAGTATTATTATCGGGTTTTAACCTGGTTATACTTCCCCTAAGTGTAAAGGCATCCTCTTTAAGCCCTGCAGCATTTTTAATTAATTGCAATATAGTCAATCCGGGTTGCAACTCATATTCGCCAGGCCTAAATACAGCTCCGGTAATTACCACCCTGTTTTCATAACGCTCTAATATGCGCTGAATTACATATTTATCACCGCGCAAAGGCATGTAATTCTTATAATCATTTTCAACAACATCAGTAATACGTTTTTGCTGGTCACTTATCTGGATAACCTTTATACGCGCTGTATAAGCTTGATCTGTAAATCCGCCGGCAAAGTTTAAAGCATCATAAAGTGTTTCGCCGGGTAATATCTCAAACAGGCCCGGAACTTTAACTTCTCCAGCAAATTCTACTCGTGTACGGTAGGTTGGTACGCGAATAATATCCTGATCCTGTAGTGATATATTATTCTTTTGATCACCTTTTACCAAAAAATCATAAATATCCAGCGTTCTTATAATACGATTATTTCTAATGATTTCAATTTGTCTATAAGAACCATTATCATTAGGCCCTCCGGATGAGTAAAGTGCATTGAATGCAGTAGCCAGAGATGGTAAAGTATATGTTCCGGGCTTTTCAACCTGGCCAATTACAATAACCTTTATGCTTCTGATATTGCCTAATGTAATTTGTACCGATGTACCTCTTCCAATAGCATAGTTATTTGCAATCAGCTTGCTCTTTATATTAGTTGAAACTTCTTCAATAGTTTTGCCTGAAACATTCAAAATGCCTACTCCCGGAATATTTATATTGCCTTCGGGAGATACATCAAGTTTCCAGTTGGCTACTGAGTTACCATACACATTAATATTAAGCTGATCGTCGGGCCCTAAAATATAATTTACAGGTGTTGCTATCTTTAAATTGGGAACAAACGTTGTATTGTCATTCTTAAAAAGATCTGATCCAAAAATTTTAGGTTTTATACTTTCATAAAGGTCAAACTTTTTTTTAAATCTATTTAATGTATCGGTTTTGTAGTTTTGGTCTCTTGAATCTTTATACGCAGTGGTATCATAATCCTTTCTGGAAACTTTATTGTTCCCGGTGCCGGTGTTTTTTCTAATTGTGGTAATCCTGTCTTTTAAAAGGCTCACTTGGCTGCCGGACATTCCCCGTGTTTGTGCCATTTGCAGTACCTGGTCATCAGACAAACCTTGTGTTTGCGCTTGGTTTAACAAATCCTGTATCTGGGAATCTGATAATTGGTTAACATCTATTGTCGATAAATCATTGGGTAGGCTTTGGGCAACCACACGGCCATGGACTAAAAAAACAAAAAATAATAAGCTTAAAAGGAAAGTAATTTTTCTGTATTTCATAAATTTTTATCTTCAATAATTTGAAGTTCAACCGTAATACTGCTTAATGTTAATTAATAACATATGTAATAAGGTTTAATGCTTTTCCTCTATTAAAGGATTAGCCTGCAAAGGTAAAAAGTTAGATGAACTTTTTAAATTTAAGTTACAAAGTAATTCTAACAGGTAAACATTAAAAAAGATAAGTTAAATTTAAGCTGGAATACATATTAAATATACGGCTTTGCAGGTATTCATAATTAAACGTAATTATAGGTGCAACCTGTGCTGAAATCAGATAATTTTTCTGGATTTTAAAAGTAGCATAAAATGTATTTGAAAGGTCAACCCAATTTGATACGAAATTATTTGTACCCGCGAATGCAGCATAATACAAATCGTTATTATGCACATATCTTTCAAATTTATATCCAAAAGCACTTAAGTTATCAACAAAACTAACATCAATCATTAAGCTGTTACTACCAGGGCCAATCCCTGCACCAATATATCTTCCTTCGTTAGTATAGCCATCACTTGGGCTTTGTAAATGTACATACCAGGTTGGCTCAGCTCTTACCAAATCGGTTTGAGGTTTTTCCAGGTGAGTTAATTCTATCGTTACTTGTATAAATTGTTTTTTCTTACGTAAAGGAAATAAGCGGCTGCCCCCTATTGTGTAACCTGTAGCATCTTCCGGTTCTAAAATAATATCTGTGAAGTTTGCAGGCCGGTCATTCTTGGCGTACTCAAAATATATTTCCGCATTATATTTAGGTAACAATTGCCGTACATTAAAAGCATAGGCAAAATCCTGGTTATCTCCATCAGAAGTTGCCGTTAACGTATTACTTTGATTGCTTGAACCAACAAATACCGGTAATAGTCTCTTTAAAAAGCTTTTATCGTAATAAGTGGAATCTTTATTCATATAATCGTAGCCTGATATTCCAAGAAATAAACCGCTAATCCACTTAGGTTGCCAGTTTATATCAAAAGCTGACAGGTATCTTGTAATATTAGGTTTAGGAACATAATATTGATTTTGAGTAGGTAGTTTTCCAGTATCAAGTGGATTATAGCCCGATTGCTCTAAGCGGCCTCCAATTACCTGCCATTCAAATAATCCTATAGGGGTTTTAGCCGGTTTAACTGAGTTAAACGTCCAGTGCAGGAAACCAGGTGCTGAATTACTCATCATAATTGAATTTTGTACACCTGGCCCCCACCAAAGGTTTTCTGTTGAAAATCCGAATTCAACGCCTTTATATTCAGCGGTAACTTTTGATTGACCAAGGTATACGTGAGTTATGCTATAAGGGCCAAATCTTTCAGGGGCATCAATCCCATTAATAATATTAAAAAAAGCAGGTACAACCGTTGAATTATAATTAGCTTGTATATCAGCAAAGGTTAAAAAAGCTTTATTTTGAGCAGATACCAGCTCTGGCTTAAACTGGATATTAAGAAATCCGGCTTTTACAAATATCCCTCCGCTAAATCTGGTTTGATAGCCAACATTAGGATATAATGAGCCATTATTATATCCTGATGGTAATTTTGAATTATAATCACTTAACCAATTAAATGGCAATATCTTAACATATGAAGGTATTCCCCAAATTTCAGTAGGGGCCGTTACGCTTTCACTGGCAATAAGGCTTTGAAATTCCGGATCGCCTACCCCAACCACGGAACTGCTTAACGGTCGTATCGTAAATGATGATAAACTATCTTTTGAACCCAAAAGTTGATTTCGCCGGGCAATAGTTTCGGCATAACTGCCAACGGGTATAGTTTGTGAATATGACTTTATTGATAAAAAAATAAAAAGACAAATATAAAGTAGTTTTTTTTTCATACAGATATTCAATCAGCTTTAATAAAAAAAAATGATTTGAAACATTGACGATTCAATTTCCAGAGCAGTAATTAATGTTCATTCCAAATATATGCATCTAATATAATAATTCATTATATCAAAGCATCATATATCTAAGCATCACGGTATTTTCTTCTTACATCATACTATTTGGTGGTTGTACCACTCAGGCAATTGTTACGATCTTATCTGTTTGTTAAGAAAAAGAAGTATTTAATTGTAGTCAAAAATAGTATCAAAAACAATACAGCTGTCCTGTTTTACACTCATCACTTATCTTGAAAACCATAATCATTGCAATAAATTTAATTAATAGAACAAATTATGCAGTAAACCGTATCCCTTTGTTTCACATAATTAACAGGTTGATATATAGCTATAATCATTTAAAAAAATGTTGCCCGTATAATTATAGTTGGTTCATCATTTGCTAACCGATTATAAGTATTATTAAAATAATCATAATTATTGAAACATTTAAATAGTTAATTAATAATTTTTTTTTAACTTTGCAAAAAAAATCCTAAGCTTATATGTCTGTACGTTACTCAAAATATTTTCCAGCCTCTGTATTCTTAAGCGATTTTGTATTATTAAATTTATCGTTATTAATATCAAATTTTATTGTATTTAATACGCTTTCCATTCGGAGTACTTCATTTATTTTTTTATTAATAGTTAATTTTTTATGGGTTTTAATAACCTCAATCACAAAAAATTATGTTGTAAAACGCCCACTATTTTTGGCTGAAAATTTAAATGCATCCTTCATTACTTTAATTTATCATTTACTATCAGTTCTCGGAATTATATACTTTTTTCGAATACCTGATGTATCCAGGTTAGAAGTTTTCCTTTTATACGCTTTCTATACTACGTTCACAATAATACAACGCTCAGCAATTTTTTATTTCCTGGATGTATACCGAGAAAAAGGATATAACCATCGTGAGGTATTAATTATTGGGGATGAGTTTGTTGCAGAACGCTTATTAACGTCCTTTTCAAAACATCCTGAATACGGTTACGATTTATCTGAATTGATTTCTGAAAAACAAATTCATGAAATGGATGAAGAGGTGTTAAAAGCTAAGATTTTATTGAAAAAACCTGATGAAATATTTATTTGCTACAAGCAAATGAGTACTGATTTAATTCAGCGCCTTATTAGTTTTGCTGATAATAACTTCATCAAAGTAAAAATTGTTTCTGATTTGATGCTTGGAAACAATTATGCGAAGGTTGTAGATTACGACAGCATACCCGTTCTCCAAATATCATCAACACCTGAAATAAGTTTTAAAATAAGATTACTCAAAAGATGTTTTGATGTAGTTTTTTCATTGGTGATTATGATCTTAGGAATGCCTGTTTTTCTTGCTTTGTACTTAATAACAAAACTCACTTCCAAAGGCGCTGCTTTTTACAAACAAGAAAGGATAGGACTGCATGAGAAACCTTTTAACATTTATAAGTTCCGGAGCATGTATGTTAATTCTGAACAAGTTGGGCCACAGCTTTCAAAAGATAATGATCCAAGAATTACCAAGTGGGGAGTGATTATGCGAAAGACAAGGTTTGACGAATTACCTCAGTTTTGGAATGTATTAATAGGTGAAATGTCGGTTGTTGGCCCAAGGCCTGAAAGGCAACATTATATTACAAAAATCATCGAAAAAACACCAAACCATAAAAAACTGCTACGTTTAAAGCCCGGTCTAACATCTATCGGCCAGGTTCATTACGGTTATGCAGAAAATGTACAACAAATGTGCAACCGTTCCAGATATGATCTTTTATATCTCCAAAACGTGAATTTTAATTCTGATTTAGATATTATTTTAAGAACCATTAAAGTTATGGTTCAAAGAAAAGGCAAATAATTCATTACTTTTCATGTATTACTGCTATAATTGCATTGAAATATATGGTCAAACAATATCACATATGCTTACATTCCCCTTTATTAATTAGTTACTACCCGTTTCTTAAGCATTAAATTATCATCAGCCTATAAAACAATCAAATAATACGGTAATTTTGCAGCTTATTAATTAAGCCCGGTTTATTAATGCGTTTTTTTGCTCTGAGTCTTCTTTTTTTGCTGATAGCCTGCACAGGGGCATTTGCTCAGGATTCCGTGCAAACAGCTAATCAATCATTAACTGCAACACCACAACATTATTTAGACTCTGCCAGGGCTAAACCGCATCACATAGCTTTTTTGGATTCAGTGGCACAAGCTACAGCTTTAAGGCAGCAATTTGTAGAGGATTCATTGGCTAGCATGTTTATTACTCCCGACTCAAACCGGGTAAACCAATTTACTGCTTATGTAATGGCCCATGAGCTATATACAGGGCGCACCTTTTTAGATATACCATTTTCATCAAAACGAAATTTCGGGTATGGGCATAACCGCCAAAACCGCGACCCGTGGATAATAGCAATTATTATTGGCTTACTACTATATACAGCATTGCTTAATTTAACGCTCGGTACCGAAATTAAAAGCATATTCCAATCCTTTTATAGTAAGCGTTCCTCCATGATGGATAAGGAAGATCGAGGCATAAACTTATGGGCTTTTATCGGTTTATTCCTGTTATTTGGCTTAACCTTTGGCTTATTTTTATATCAACTGGCAAGTTATAATGGCGTTTACTATAGCATAAGTGGTATGCAGCTTTTCATTGCGCTATCGCTTATCATTATATCACTTTTCGCATTTAAGTTTCTTTTACTAAAAATTATAGGGTTTCTTTTTGATATTGACCGTATTGTTGGCGAATACATTACTACACTGTATCTAACCTACTTTAATATCGCCTTTGTTTTTTTACCGGTAGCAGTTTGCTTCAGTTTAATCGCAGCCCAATTAATCCCTTATTTATTAGCTGTAGCGCTTATATTAATAGTAGTAATTTTCATTTGGATATACATTCGCAGCAGTGTTAATATTATTTCGAACATTCGATTTCATAAGTTTTATTTATTTATCTATCTTTGTGCCCTCGAAATTTGCCCCATTTTGATATTGATAAAAGTACTTAACCTATAGCAATCAGGCTTTATAAAATTGATTTTGGAAGATAGAAAGAAAAAGGTAAAAAGTATTTTGGTTACTTTACCAAAACCCGAGAACGACAAGAACCCCTATGCCGAGCTGGCCAAGAAACATAACCTGAAGATTGACTTCAGAGCATTTATACATGTTGAAGGTGTTCCAGCCAAGGATTTCCGTAAAGAGAAAATCAACCTTGTTGATTTTAGCGCTGTAATATTTACCAGCCGTAACTCAGCTGATCATTTCTTTAGAATATGTGAAGAAATGCGCTTTGAAGTACCGGTTGATATGAAATACTTCTGCCTTTCAGAAACTATAGCATTGTATTTGCAAAAGTATATACAGTATCGCAAACGCAAAATATTCTTCGGCAAACAAACCGCTGCTGATTTGGCTGAAGTGCTAAAAAAACACTCTGGCGAAAAATTCCTATACCCTTGTTCAGATGTAGCTGCTGAAGAAACACAAAAGTTTTTGCTGGAAAACGGATACAACTTTACTCCTGCTGTGCTTTTCCGCACAGTGTGTAGTGACCTTTCCGACCTGGCTGAAGTGTTTTATGACGTGATTGCTTTTTTCAGTCCATCAAGCATACAATCTTTATACAAGAACTTCCCGGACTTTAAACAAAACAATACCCGTATAGCTGCTTTTGGGGCAACAACCCACAAAGCCGTGCTTGAATCGGGATTGATTTTGGATATTCCGGCACCTACTCCACAAGCTCCATCCATGACTATGGCAATAGAACAGTATGTTAAACAGGTAAATAAATAATTTTAAGTATAAATTATTAACCGGATTGCAACTTTTCTTATTGATTTTACGTAACAATGCTTGTTAATTACCCGATTTTGTAAGTAACTAACATATAACACTTTAAATTTTAGGTTATATCAAAGTTTCGGGGTAATTAACACGCACTTTAAACGTTTTGTTGCAAACTGATGATAAAAATGTTTTATTTAACCATTTGCTTCATCAATATTTAATATATTCGGGCATTTCATTTATGTTATATTTATATAGCTAAATTTTTGAATTTTATATGAGACAGATATACTCTTTAGTAGTTGTAATTGTTTTTGCAGTCATTTTCAGCGGTTGCCGCAACGGAGGTGAAGGTGAATTAACAGGCGTACCGCAACGGAATTTCCGTGCCGAGGTGCCGTATGGTATGGTTTACATACCCGGTGGCTCGTTTTTAATGGGTCAAACCGATCAGGATGTTACCTTTTCGCAAATCGCCCAAACAAAACAGGTAACCATACCTCCATTTTTTATGGACCAAACCGAAATCACCAACAGCCAATACAAACAATTTGTATTCTGGGTACGTGATTCAATCGCCATCACTAACTACCTGAATGATCAAAAATATTATTTAACCCCACGTAAAGGTGCAACTACCAATACAAGTGGTAAAAAATACATCAACTGGGCATACGTAAGTAAAAACCCTATATGGAACGCACGCAGCAAGTCTGGAGCAGCAAACGCTTCTAAGCTTGATGGCATGTACTACCAAGGTGATGACCGCGTGTTTGATAAAAACGAAATTGACGTTCACCTTTTAAAATATCAATACTCTATCATGGAGCTTCGCGATGCGGCTAACCACAGAGGCGATAAAACAAAAAAACGTTCTGACTTCATTTTCCGCGATACTGTTGAGGTTTATCCTGATACTTTGGTTTGGTTAAGCGATTTCTCATACGCTGCCAATGAGCCAATGGTTGAAGGTTACTTCTCTCACCCTGCATTCAAAAATTATCCTGTTGTTGGGGTTACCTGGCGCCAGGCAACTGCCTTTACCATATGGCGTAGCCGTTTAAACGATGCGGCCAAAGATAAACGCCACTTACCACATCGTTTACGTTACGATTTACCTACAGAGGCTGAGTTTGAATACGCAGCACGCGGCGGAAGAGTTGGTACAGATTACCCTTGGGGTGGCCCTTACATCAAAAATGCTAAAGGCTGCTTATTGGCAAACTTTAAGCCGGGTCGTGGTAATTATACCGATGATGGAGGAGCTTACACCGTAAACGTAAAATCTTATTTCCCTAATGATTTCGGTTTATACAATATGGCGGGTAACGTTGCCGAGTGGACATCATCAGCATTCAATGAATCTGCATCAACATTCGTTCATGATTTGGCCCCTACTTTTGAGTACAATGCAAAAGCAAGCGATCCTGAAGTGTTGAAACGTAAAGTAGTAAAAGGCGGATCATGGAAAGATGTAGGTTATTTCCTTCAAAATTCAACCCGTACTTATGAGTACCAGGACACCGCGAAATCATATATCGGTTTCCGTTGTGTAACACATTTCCTTGGTCGCGATATTAAGGATAAACACTAAATTAGCATTTAATAAAAAATAAATATTCTACAAAGCTATGGCTGGGAAAAAACAACCTTACGGAATAAACAATATTGTATCATGGGGTGCTACAATAGTTATCATCGGTTTGCTGTTTAAAATACAGCATTGGCCGTATGGTGGTTTCTTTATTTCATTGGGATTAGGGATGGAGGCATTTTTATTCGCCATACTAGGATTTCAAAGAGATTCTACTGAAATTGACTGGACAAGAGCCTACCCTGAATTATCAGAAGATTATAAAGGCGAATTTCCGGCCTCAAGAGGCGCGATAGGTTCTGGAAGTGGTTTTTCAGAAACTGCTGCTTTAGATAAGATGATGGAAGACGCTAATATCGGTCCTGAGCTGATCCGTAGCTTAGGTGATGGCTTAAGAACTTTTGGCGATAAAGTAGCAGCTATATCACGTGTAACTGACGCGGGTAATGCTACTACTGTGTTTACTGAGAAAATTAAAACAGCGAGTGACAGTTATGATAAACTAAGCGTTGCTTTTGATAAAGCATCAGCAAATCTTACTGAAATGGCTGGTTCTGAAATAGATTCAAAAACTTACCACGAGCAGGTGGTTACAATGGCAAAAAACCTTTCGGCTTTAAATGCGGTTTATGAACTGGAGCTTCAGGATTCAAGCAATCATTTAAAATCAATGAACAAATTCTACAAAGACATGGAAGTTACCATGCAAAACTTTACAGAATCGGTTGATGGATCACAACAGTTTAAAACTGAAGTAAACCAGTTAGCAAAAAGCTTATCTTCATTAAATGCGGTTTATGGTAACATGCTATCGGCAATGAATCAACCCCGCGCTTAATACATATAATTGATAACAACAGTTTTTTATAAACTAAAATAATATTTAAAGCAAATGGCTGGAGGTAAACAAACCCCAAGACAGCGAATGATGGGTATCCTCTATCTGGTTCTTTTAGGCCTGATAGCACTCGATGTACCCGATAGTTTGCTGGATGCATTTAAACATATCAGCGATAGCTTAACGGTTTCTAAAACAAACGTACAAACAGGTATTGATCAAACCTTCAGAACCTTTGAAGCGACTAAATTAAAGGATCAACCACAAAGGGCACAACCGATACTTAATAAAGCGTTGAAGGCAAAACAATTGTCTGACGATCTGAACGAATATATAGAAACCATTAAAGCTAAATTTTTATCTGAAACAGGTGATGTAGACCCTGCAACAAACGATTACAAAGGCCGCGAAGATCTTGACGTTTCTGTACGTATGATGATCAACGATCAAAAATATGCTTACGAATTGCATAAAAAGATTGACGATACAAGAAATGGCTTGTTAGCATTATTAAGCCCACAGGAAAGAGAGGGTGTAAATCTTTCTTTAGATGCTACTGCCCCGCCACATGTTGCAGGTTTCCCGAATAAAGATTGGGAAAATGCCAACTTTGGTGAAGGTATACCAATGGCAGCAGCTATGACTGCGCTGATCAAAATTCAATCAGATACTAAAAATGCTGAAAACGAAGTCGTTAAAAAAATATTAGGCGAAGTGGATCAGGCGGTTGTAAACCTTGACCAATTCTCGGCTGTAGCTGTTGCACCATCAAGCTATGTGCTGCAAGGACAACCTTACACAGCACAAGTATTTTTAACAGCATCTGATTCAAAATCAAATCCAGATATTTCAGTTGATGGTGCCAAACTTAGCATACAAGGTGGTAAAGGTATTTACACCGGTAACACCAGCTCAGAAGGTATCAAAACGTGGATAGGTACAATCAGGGTAAAACAAAACGATGGTACTTACAAAACATATTCTACAGGGCCGCAAACTTATCAGGTAGCAAAACCATCTGCAGTTGTGTCGCCAACAAAAATGAATGTTTTATACATCGGTTTACCTAACCCTCTTGCGGTATCAGCACCTGGGGTACCATTAGATAAATTACATGTAAGCATGAGTAGCGGATCTATAAGCGGTTCAAAAGGAAATTTTGTAGGTAATGTTACTACACCAGGCACTACCACAGTTACAATATCAGCTGATGTTAGCCCGGGAAAAACCACTGTATTAGGCTCAACTATTTTCCGGGTAAAACGTATACCTGATCCAAAGCCTGAGTTTGCTGGCAAAAGTGGTGGTAACACCAGCGCTGCTAACATACGCAGCCAGGATAGGATTTTCGCCAAACTTGATAATTTTGAATTTGATGCCAAGTTTAGCGTTACACGCTTTACAGTTGTAATAATAAAACCACGCCAGGATGCGATTATATTATCAGCAACCGGCAGCGAAATAACAGGCAGTATGCGTACTGCAATGGCTTCGGTTACACCGGGAACTACTGTTGTGTTTAAAGATATTGTTGCTGTTGGCCCTGATGGTTCGCAGCGAGGACTTGACCCTATTACATTTAGTGCAAATTAAAAAGATATGAAAAAGAACATTTTACTTATTGTACTTTGCTTAGCATGCACTGCTACCTTCGCGCAAAGAAAAAAGAAGACTGTTAAAAAGAAAACGGTTGCTGCAAAACAAGTAGCGCCTGCTCCACAAAATACAGCTCTACAGGCTCAGTCTGCAGCTCCATCTGCAACAGCTGCCCCATTAAAACCTTTTGATAGACCATTAGACGGCTATTACAAAAAAACCAATATCCTGAGCGCCAAAGTAACGCCATACCCAAGCTTACGCGAGGCTGATGTTGCTTACGCGAAACGTATCTGGCGCGAGATTGATCTTCGTATGAAGATGAATACTTACCTGGCTTCGCCTAAATCAAGGTTGATTGATGTTTTAATGAATGCGATAGCCGACGGTGAACTTACTGCTTATGATGCTACCCCTGATCCTAAAAATGACCCGGATGGCGATAGCTTTTACCACCCTTTAACTCCGGAGCAAGCAAAAAGCAGAATGGCTGACAGCTCTGTAGTTGATAAATTTGACAAAGACGGTAACAAAATAGGTTCATCAATAGTTGCAGGTGAATTTAACCCTGACAGCGTTGTAAAATTCCGAATAAAAGAAGACTGGATTTTTGATAGGCAACGTGGAATTTTTGAACCACGTATAATTGGCATCGCTCCTATGGTTAAACCTAAAGCAGGTAGTGTTGACATTGACTACCAACCAGCTTTCTGGATCTATTTCCCGGATGCACGTCAGGTATTAGCAGTTAAAGAGGTAGTAAACCATCACAGTGATGCTACCGGTTTAAGTTTTGATGATGTGTTTATGAAACGCTTATTTGATAGCTACATTGTAAAAGTATCTAACGATAAAGACGAACGTATAAAAGATTACGCACAAGGTATAGATAAGTTATACGAAGCAGAAAAAGTAAAGAAATCCCTTATGGATTGGGAACTTAACCTGTGGCAATATTAAGATTAGTGATTTGATCGAAATTAGGAAAAGGAGCGTTTTACGCTCCTTTTTTGTTTTGTATATTTAGCTAACACTAACCAGACCGCCATTGCTTCGTTCCTCGCAATGACGGTCTTAAAGAAAATCCTTATTCAATAACCTTAGCGCTGAAATAATTAATAATAGCCTTGGCTTGTTTAGTATTCACCACTTCCAGCAATTCCGCTTCGGTAGCTTCCCGTATCTTTTTAACCGATTTAAAGTATTTCAACAACTTGCCAGATGTTGTTTTGCCGATACCATCAATCAGATCAAGCTCGGTAACTAAAGTACCCTGGTCGCGTTTCTTACGGTGAAAGGTGATACCAAAACGGTGGGCTTCATCTCTTAATTGCTGTATCACTTTTAAAGTCTCAGATTTCTTGTCCAGGTATAGCGGATACTGATCGCCGGGATAATATAATTCTTCTAAGCGTTTAGCTATACCGATAATAGTAACCTGCTTTTCGATGCCTAACAATTTAAGGCTTTTCATGGCAGATGATAGCTGGCCCTTGCCCCCATCAATAATAATCAATTGTGGTAATTCAGTTCCTTCATCCAGCATGCGACGGTAACGGCGTTGTACAGCCTCTTCCATCGTCGCGAAATCATCCGGACCAATAACTGTTTTCACATTAAAATGCCGGTAATCCTTTTTTGATGGCTTGCCATCCTTAAAAACCACAATTGCCGACACCGGGTATTTACCATGGAAATTAGAATTATCAAAACACTCAATATGTCGCGGCAATTGGTTCATCCGCAAATCCTTCATCATCTGCGTTAACAACCGTTCAGTGCGTATCTCCGGATTTAGTTTCTCGTACTGATCAATGCGTTCCTTTTTAAAGAACTGCACATTCTTTTGCGACAGATCAAGCAGTTTACGTTTCTCGCCCAATTTAGGCACGGTAAACTTGATGAACGAGCTATCTTCAACGTCAACCTTAAAAGGCACTATAATCTCTTTAGAATGGCTGTTATAGCGTGTCCTAAACTCGGAGATAGCCAGCGTAAGCAATTCCTCATCACTCTCATCCAATCGCTTTTTAAGTTCGATGGTTTGAGTTTGGATGATGGTGCCGTTCATTATCTTTAAAAAGTTAACAAAGGCGTATTTCTCTTCGGATGCTATGCTAAACACATCAATATCTGTAATGGATGAATTTACGACAGTCGACTTACTCTGATAGTTTTCGAGCAATTCAAATTTCCTTTTCAGCTTATGGGCATACTCATAGTTCATAGAGCTGATTGCCTCTTCCATATCGGCACGCAAGCCGCGCAACACCGCTCCTATCTTACCATTCAAAATATCGGTTATCTCGCCGATGTTATGATCATAATCACTTTCGGTTTGATAATCCTGGCATGGCCCCTTGCAGTTCCCTAGCTGATATTCCAGACAAACTTTAAACTTACCCTTCTCAATATTTTGGCGAGTAAGCGCAAGGTTACAGGTACGCAGTGGATACGTTTCCTTTATCAACCCTAAAATATTATGCATCATGCTTACAGATGCATATGGGCCCAGGTATTTCGATCCATCCCGCACAATTCGCCTCGTCCAGAAGATACGTGGGTAATTCTCGTTTTTAATAATGATCCAGGGATAAGTTTTATCATCCTTTAGCATTACGTTGTAGCGTGGCTGATGCTTTTTGATCAGGCTGTTTTCCAATAGCCACGCATCAATCTCGGTATCAACAATGGTAAAAGTAATATCGCGTATCTTGGAAACTAAAACCCTTGTTTTGGCATTTACGTTAGGGTTATTAAAATATGAAGATACTCTGTTGCGTAAATCCTTGGCCTTACCAATATATATCAGTTCCTTCTCGCTATCCCAATACTGATAAACGCCGGGTTTATGAGGAACGTTTTTCAGCGCTGCTCGGTAATCGAATTTCTCCATTGATCACTTTCCATTAAACATTATTCCCCCTCGTCATTGCGAGCGAAGCGTGGCAATCCCAAACTATGCAAAGCGGCTCTATAAATTGGGAATTGCCACGCTTCGCTTGCAATGACGCTTGATAAATTTTTGTCTAAAAACTTAACTTTTCATCAACCTTACTAGTCCCTTTTTGCTGCTGGTCATAAGCTCCACAATCCAGCGTTATACTGAGCCCACCTTTTGGTGAATCAAAGTCAATATTTTTCTTATAGCCGAGCGATGTATTTGCATATAGCTTTTGCATATAAAGTGCAAATATAGGCAATGCGGTATTAGCGCCTTCGCCCAACCTTTCAGTGCGGAAGTGTATATCACGGTCTTCACAGCCTGTCCAAACACCAGTCACCAATTGTGGTGTATACCCAACGAACCACCCGTCGGAGTTATCATTCGGAGTACCTGTTTTACCAGCTATTGGGTTAGTTAGGTGATATTTAAAGCCCATCCTTGCACCTGTGCCATCCGTTACAACAGCTTTAAGCATATAAGTCATTACATAAGCGGTTTGCTCATCCATTGCTTGCTTAATCTGTGTATGGTTTGTATATAATACATTACCATTTTTATCCTCAATCCGTAATAAAAATGTTGGTTGTGTCCATACACCGTGGTTGGCAAATACGCCATAAGCACCGGTCATATCAAAAACGGAAGCATCAAAACTACCCAGGCAAATGGATGGATAAGGTGGGACATCAGTAGTTATACCCATTCTTTTAGCCAATTCAACAACAGGGGGAGGGGTGATTTCCTTCATGATGTGAGCGGTTATCCAGTTTTGTGAATGCGCCAGGGCTTCCCTCATGGTTAACATACCGGGTATAGTTTCTGTTTTTCCTGAACGCGGACACCACTTTTGACCATCATAATCAATTGTATCCGGCACATTATTAAACTCCATACAAGGTGAATAACTCTGTTGAACAGCAACGGCGTAAGTAAAGGGTTTGGCTGTTGAACCAACCTGGCGGGCGCCATCCTTAACCTGATCGTATTTAAAATGCTCAAAGTTTATACCACCAACCCAGGCTTTAATGTAGCCTGTTGTAGGATCCATACTCATTAGTGAATTTCGCAGAAGCATCTTGCAATAAACAATCGAGTCTATAGGTTTCATTACCGTATCTATATCCCCTCTCCAGGTAAACAGGTTTATAGAATCGGGTGTATTAAAATTTTCCCTGATCTCGTCGTCTGATTTTCCTTCTGAAACTAGTTCTTTATACCTATCACTCCTGCGCATGCCCTGATCAAGCAAAAGCTTATAGTTTTTGATCTCCTTCCAAAGGCTGTGCCCCTTCCAGTGATCATTAAACTGTGCCTGCAGGCCACGCATGTATTCGCGTTGCGATTCTTCTGCATATTCCTGCATTGTAGCATCTATAGTAGTATATATTTTCAGGCCGTCACGGTCAAGGTCGTAAGGTGTACCATCGGGTTTGGTGATAGATTTGTCAACCAATATCTTTTGTATTTCCTTTTTAAGCACCGCCCTGAAATACTGAGCTAATCCTTCATTATGATCAATCCGGGTAAACTCAAGGTCTAATGGTTTCTGTTTGAATTCATCCACCTGTCCCGAGGTCAAATAGCCTTCCTTACCCATACGCTCCAATACCAGGTTACGGCGTCCGATCGCATTCTGCGGATGCCTGATAGGTGAATATAAACCCGGTGCATTTAGCATCCCTACTAATAAAGCAGCCTGATCGGGACTTACCTTATCAGGTGTTGTATTAAAGTAAGTACGTGTAGCTGATTTTATGCCGTAGGTATTATAAGCACCAAAATCAACTGTATTTAAATACATAGTTAAAATTTCCTGCTTGGTATAGTGCCTTTCTAATTGAACAGAAATGATCAGCTCCTTTAATTTTTGTGTGATACGCACAAATGGATTGTGACTACCACCGCCATTGTATAAGTTTTTAGCCAATTGCTGAGTAATTGTACTCCCACCCTGCGGCTTACCTATCAAATTGTAAAATATAATACTGAATGAACGTTGAAAATCGATACCAGAGTGCTGGTAAAAGCGGTTATCCTCAGTTGCTACTAAGGCATTAACCAGGTAAGGCGACAAATCCTTATAAGTCACACTTGACCTATTTTGAACATAATAAGTACCCAAAACTTTTTTATCAGACGATATGATCTCGGATGCCTGGTTGCTTTTAGGGTTTTCTAAATCGCGGAATGGCGGTAGCGTGCCAAATAAACCAAAAGCCGTAACTGTTATCAACAAAGCAAAAAGCACCACAAAGCCTATGGCAATCTTCCATATCAGCCAGTTATATCTTTTTATTTCTTGTGGTGATAATTTAACTTCCTTTTTTTGCATATTAATAATTGTTTTGATAGTAATCGAAATAACTATCCAATGTTTTTTTGTCGGCTAATTTATCCAGATTTTCCTTGGTAACGATAAAAAAACTGTATTTATCCTTTGGTATCTTCATAATCTCGCCTAACAGCGGCACAATAGCCCTTGCATACGCTTTTACTTCCTCCAGACTGTAAAATCTGCCTACATAAATCAACCTATTATTATCGCCAACCTGCATCAATTGATGCGTTATCCCCCTACCGTCATAATTTGTACGGTTAAACTGACCTATACTAAAACGTGAAGATGCCGGGTTAGTATTATCGTTACTAATATTTATTATAAAATAGTAATTGGTACTATCGCGCTTTGAAAACAGTTTGGAATTATACGGCTGTTTTTGCGCTGGTGTAAGAATAGCCACCTGTGTCGGAGCTCTTTTTACAGAATCAACCTTTTTCGCTGTATCCAACTTTTTTATCGGCTTACGAACATCAGCAACCTGGTTATCAAAATCAAAATGCCTGCCCGGAACGCGGTATGGCGTTTCTTTTTTATTTTCGACCAATGGAGCAAATGGTACAGCTGTAGTATCACTATACAATAATGCATTATGCCTGGCCGACATATCAACCAAATTAGCATTTATATAATTAATATGTTGTTTAACTAATGGCGTAATCAATCGGTCATCCGGATAGTTTTTAACTATCTGTTGCAAATCATTCACAAAAGCAGCAACCGGTTCGTTATGCGCGGCAGATACCGCACGCAAATAATACAATTGCGCAGCCAACGAGTTATTTGGATATTGTTTCATTACCTCATCAACCCTGCTTACTACATCAGTATATTTTCTGCTGGCGTACAGATCATAGATTTGATTGTAAAGCGCTTTAAACTCAGCCTCTTTATCATCTAATTTTTTGCTGTACTCAGGATCGAGTATAACTTTGGCAAAGGCTGTTTCCGGGTAATTTTTCAACAAATCACTTTTGTAAGCATCAGCTTTAGGATCGTTAAGCTCGGAATAGAGGCGGTACAAACTATAATCAATTGCAGGCTTATTAGGGGTATTCGGGAAGCGTTTTAATATATTCTCATACGTGTTGATCGCTTCTTTTTTATCATCCAAAATATCGCGGTAAAAATTAGCAATATCAAATAGCGCGTTATAAATACGAAGGTTTGATTGAACCAGCAAATCGGGTGTTGTAGGTAAATTCAATACAATTTGCTGCCGATAGCTCGCCGCGGCTACCGATTCACCTGATTTTGCAGCAGGTCCGGCAGTTGCCAAAGTACCCTGGGTTGGGCTAACCGCAGTATTTGCTCCTACAGTTGCAGAACGGTTGCTTCTGCGCCAATCATCTTCCAGTTTACGGCTACCCCATAAACGCTGAAATTCCTGATAGCCCTGGCTTACCGCATTTGAATTGTAAAAATAAAATGTGCTGTTACCACCGCCGGGAGTATTGTACAAATTACCACCGGCACCTGTGTTACTGTTTGCCTTACTTGCCGCGAGGGCGCTATTGGCATCAGCCTCCATTTGCGCAGTATGAGCCAAAACCATCGTATCAATTTTAGCACGACGAACTTTTTCATCAAGACCGGCCAGCATTTGTAAGGTATCTTCGCGTGATATTATCTTCAGACGATCAGTAAGTAGCTGCAGGTTATTGGTTTTCTTTTGGATAATCAGATAACCGGGATAATTAGGTGATAGTGTAGTTAATGTACTATCATAGTATTTTTTAGCGGTTACGTAGTTGGCCTTGATATTAAAATTGATATCAGCAATGCGCAGATATGAGATCCCCTTTTGATTCTGATTTTTTATACTTGAGCTGATTGAGAGTTTGTAGTTCTTTATGGCATTGGTGATGTCTTTATCAGAAAAATATAGCTGCGCTATCTGATAATATATCTGATCCTTAAACTCCTTATTATTCGGGTTTTTTAGTAGGCTCCTCAGTTTTTCGATCCTGCTCTGTTTTATACCATTTTGCGCATCTTCAATACGGATACGGTTTAAATCTGCATTAAACGACATCTCAAACACAGCGTTACTCTTTGCTATTTTAGTATAGTTGGCATAAGCATCCGCGGTATGATTATTCAATTCCTGGAGCTGACCTAAAATAAACGTCCAACGCAGGCGTTGATTTTTAGTATGGCAATATTGAATAGCTAATTTGGCCATGGCCTCGCCATCAATGTAATCCTGTATATCAATATCGTATTGTAGCTTGGTGGCATAAACATCGGCAGTGGTGTTTCTTTTTGGATTGATGTTTTGCAAGGCGGTATCCAATACCAGCTTAGCATCCGGCAGTTTATTCAAATACATTAAGGTACGTGCCTTCCAGGTATAAGCCTCTTCTACCAAATCCTTTTCAGTGCCGAATTCTTCCGTTACATAGTTAAAATATTCGCCGGCATTAAAGTATTGGCCACCTAAAAAATTGGCTTTACCCAATACCAGGTATGCGTCGCCTATGTAATGGCTCTGATCTTTATAACCAATAATCTTGTTGGCTTTATCCACCGCGCTTTGCAAATCCTTATCCAATGTATATGATTTGGGGCCGGTAGTAGTATCCTGGTAAACATTCAATATCTCGTTGTAGGAGTCAACAAACGTCAGATCATAATCGGCCTGTTTTTGATCCAATATTTGGTTAGCATCAAAAAGGATATTATAATGCGCAGTTAAGTTTTGCATAGCACGGTTAAACCCGGTATGTTTTTCTGTAGAGCAACCCACAAAAAATATCCCGATAATAAACGGGATCAAAAGCAAAAATTTAATTCGTTTTGATAAAGAAGGTTTAAAAACTCGCCTCAAAGTATATTCGTTTATAAAAGCTTTGCTAAAATACTAAATAGTATGCAATAGGTTTAATAAATTTGCACATGCCAGAAAATGAACCTAAAATTGAACCCGAAGATTCCACCGGGCCTAATAACTATTTGAAATTCACCGGGCTTGCCTTCCAAATGATAGCTATTATAGGCGCATTTACCTATATTGGCTATCGTATTGATAAGGCCGAAAATCACCAAACTCAATGGGTTACAGCTATGCTTTCACTTATTGGCGTATTTATTTCTTTTTATACCGTATTCAAATCCCTCAAAAATTGAAATTATCTAAAGTATTACTGCAATTTATAATATTTAGCGCCCTATTGGCTGTACCCCCGGCTATTTTAACATACGTTGATAACGGATATTGGTTAATACCCAACTTTTGGGGCATCTTTGTTTTTGTATCGGCGCTAACCCTTATCACAATTTTAGCGGTGCTTATCGTTCAGCAAAAAAACAGTGAAATGTACGCGCAGGCATTTTTAGGAGCTACCACTTTTAAGCTTTTAGCCTGCCTGGTTTTTGTGCTCATATTCATAAAAGAAACCAAGCCCGAAAAGATAGTTTTCGTGGTAGATTTTATGTATTTATATTTCTTGAATATGGTCTTTGAAATTTACGGTTTGTTGCGTAACTTGCGCAACCAAAATTCAAGGTAAAAAAGTTCATTTTAAATGGAAAAAAGGTTGATTCTGAACTCAAAAATTTTTAAGCTTTCACGTATTTGTGCTCTTTTTATAGCATTGTGGGCAATTCCGGTTATGGCATTTTCGCAGGGAAAGGCTGCCCAGGATGGTAATAAACCCTACGATCCTAAGGATGCAATTTTTGAACATATTGGCGATGCGCACTCATGGCATGTGAGCATTCCGCTTGTTAAACCCTTCGCAATACCATTGCCTGTAATCTTATATACGGATAAAGGAATAGAAATATTCAGCTCTTCAAACTTACATGAAGACGAAGTTTATCATGGCAAAAATGATTATGTCCTGGTAAAGAATAAAATTAAAATAGCCGATGAAACCGGTAATGTTGATGCTACTAAAAAATTATATGATTTCTCAATCACCCGCAATGTTGCGAGTATGTGGTTAGGTATGATAATATTATTTATTATTTTCGGAAGCGTATCTTCATCATACAAAAAACGTGTTGGCAAAGCGCCAAAAGGCTTACAATCATTTATGGAACCGTTGGTGGTATTTGTACGTGATGATGTTGCCATCCCAAACATTGGCGTTAAGCATAGCAAATACATGGCTTTATTGCTTACCTTATTCTTTTTTATATTGATAAATAACCTACTTGGTTTAATTCCAATTTTCCCGGGAGGTTTTAATCTAACAGGTAATATAGCGGTAACTTTATCCTTATCGTTTATCGTGTTATTGGTAATAAACTTTAGCGGTAACAAATATTACTGGAAACACATTTTCACACCTGAAATTCCACTTTGGTTATACATCATCATGGTGCCTGTGGAATTGATCGGTATCATTTCAAAGCCTTTCGCTTTAATGATACGTTTGTTCGCGAACATTACCGCGGGTCACATTATCGTACTAAGCTTAATATCACTAATATTTATTTTTAATTCATTGGCGGTATCACCGGCATCTGTTGTATTCGTAGTTTTTATGGATACCATTGAATTACTGGTTGCATTTTTACAGGCTTACATCTTCACCATGTTAACCGCATTATTCATCGGTATGGCTGTTCAGGAACACCATGGTGAGCAACATGAAATTTAATTTTTTTTAAACACATATATTAATATTTAAACAAATGATTGGAATGATCGGAACCTTAGCTCAAGCTGTAGCTGCAGCTGGAGTAGTTGGTAAAATTGGAACATTAGGCGCAGGTTTAGCTGTTATCGGTGCAGGTATCGGTATTGGCCAAATTGGTGGTAAAGCCGTTGAAGGTATTGCTCGCCAGCCAGAAGCTGCTTCTAAAATCCAAACAAACATGATCATCGCTGCGGCCCTTGTTGAAGGTGTTGCATTATTTGCGGTGGTTGTTGCCATGATTGGCTAAAAAAATCAAAAAACATTCCGGAGCGATTGGCTCCGGAAATGTTTTTTGAAAGAAATTATTTAAACAAATAAAACCTAACATAAAGTAAGTTATACATTATGGAGTTAGTTACACCCGAAATAGGTTTAGTATTCTGGACCACCATATCATTCCTGATATTCTTGTTCATACTAGGCAAATTTGCCTGGAAACCAATATTAGGCGCGATAAACGAGCGTGAAATATCTATTGAGAACGCTTTGATGAAGGCAGAAGCTGCTAAAGAAGAAATGGCTCGTTTAACCAGCGAGAATGAATCTTTACTTAGAGATGCCCGCGCCGAGCGTGATATTATTTTGCAGGAAGCCCGCAAACTTAAAGACAAGATTGTTGGTGAAGCAAAAGAAGCTGCACAGGAAGAAGGCGCTAAAATGATTGAAAAAGCAAGATTGGAAATTAACATGCAAAAAGCTCTAGCTATTGCTGATGTTAAAAACCAGGTAGCTTCGCTTTCATTAGAAATTGCCGAAAAAGTATTGCGCAAACAATTCGAAGATGCCAGCAAACAAGATGCGTTGGTAACAGAATTATTAAAAGAAGTGAAATTGTAAAAAGTTGAAGGTTGAAAGTTAAAAGTTTAAGGTTTATCTCCTCACTTTCAACTTTCAACCTTCAACTTTCAACTCAAAAAATATGTCAGAAATAACGGTAGCAATACGGTACGCCAAATCACTTATTGACCTTTCGGTAGAGCAAAAAGCTTTAGAAGCGGTAAATGCTGATATGGAATTCTTTGTACGTACCATAAAAGCAAATTCGGAGCTTAACGCGGTTTTGGTAAACCCTATCATTTATCATGATAAAAAGATTCAGATACTTGATGCCATTTTTGGCGGTAAGGTAAGCCCGGTTACCATCGCGTTTTTTAAACTGATGGTAAATAAAAACCGTGCTGAAGTTTTATATCCTGCAGCGCAGGAATTCATCAACCAGTATGATGTTATCAATAACATTATCAAAGCAACAGTTGTTTCGGCTGCTGAATTATCAGAAGCTAATAAGAAAACAATTATAGCCGAAATTGAAGCATCAACCAAAGGAACTGTTAAACTTACCGCTAAGGTAGACCCGACATTAATTGGCGGCTTTATTTTAACCGTAGGCGACAGGCAGGTTGATACCAGTATATCAAGCAGCTTAACTAAGTTGAAAAAAGAATTTTCGCAGGCTGCAGTTTAATTAAGTAAAAAATCAAAACTCTAAATAAAATTTAAAAAATGGTAGAGGTAAGACCAGATGAAGTATCAGCAATATTGCGCCAGCAATTGTCAGGCTTCAAGTCAGAATCTGAATTAGAAGAAGTAGGTACCGTGCTCCAGGTGGGTGACGGTATTGCCCGTGTATACGGCTTAACCAAAGTACAATCAGGCGAGTTAGTTGAATTTGCTGATGGCCTGCAGGGCATCGTGCTTAACCTTGAAGAAGACAACGTAGGTGTTGTATTACTGGGTCAGTCGGACAATGTAAAAGAAGGCGACACAGTATCACGTACTAAAAAGATCGCTTCAATTAACGTTGGCGAAGGCATGCTTGGCCGTGTTGTTAACACATTAGGCGAGCCTATCGACGGTAAAGGACCAATCACAGGTAAAACTTACGAAATGCCTATCGAGCGTAAAGCTCCGGGTGTAATTTACCGTCAGCCGGTAACTGAGCCTTTACAAACAGGTATTAAAGCGATTGACGCGATGATCCCAATCGGTCGCGGACAACGTGAGTTGGTTATCGGTGACCGCCAAACAGGTAAAACTGCGGTTTGTATCGATACTATCATCAACCAAAAAGAATTTTATGCTGCCGGCAAACCGGTTTATTGTATATATGTAGCTTGTGGCCAAAAAGCTTCGACAGTTGCGAACATTGTTCGTACGTTAGAAGAAAATGGCGCTATGGCTTACTCTGTAGTAGTTGCTGCAACCGCTGCCGATCCTGCTCCTATGCAGTTCTTCGCTCCGTTTGCCGGTGCTGCTATCGGTGAATATTTCCGTGATACCGGACGTCCTGCTTTGATCATTTATGATGATCTTTCAAAACAAGCAGTTGCTTACCGTGAGGTATCATTGTTATTACGTCGCCCACCGGGCCGTGAGGCTTATCCTGGTGACGTATTTTACCTGCACAGTCGTTTATTAGAGCGTGCCGCTAAAATCAACCAAAATGATTCTATCGCTGCAGAAATGAACGATTTACCAGAATCATTAAGAGAGGTTGTAAAAGGTGGTGGTTCATTAACTGCATTACCAATTATCGAAACACAAGCAGGTGACGTATCAGCTTATATCCCAACCAACGTGATCTCGATCACTGATGGCCAGATATTCCTTGAGTCGAACTTGTTTAACGCAGGTGTTCGTCCGGCTATTAACGTAGGTATCTCGGTATCACGTGTAGGTGGTAACGCGCAGATCAAATCAATGAAGAAAGTTGCAGGTACCTTAAAGCTTGACCAGGCGCAATATCGCGAGCTTGAGGCATTCTCAAAATTCGGATCTGATCTTGATGCATCAACCAAAAACGTACTTGATAAAGGTGCGCGTAACGTTGAGATACTTAAACAAGGACAATTTTCACCTGTAACAGTTGAAAAACAGGTTGCCGTTATTTACTTAGGAACTAAGAATTTAATGCGTAGCGTGCCTGTAAAAGACATACGTACATTTGAAAAAGAATACACTGATCAGTTAGAAGAACGTCACCCAGAAGTATTAGCTGCACTAAAAGCAGGTAAACTGGATGACTCTGTTACCAGCGTACTGGAAACAGTAGCTAAAGAACTGGCAGGAAAATATTAATTAGTACTTAGTAGCTAGTATCAGGTAGCAAGACAAAAAACTACTTGATACAGCTTCTTCATAATTAAAAGAATTAGTAAGGTAAATAGCAGATAGCGTCAGATCCTGATACTTGATACTAAATACTTGATACTCAAAAAAGAATGGCTAATTTAAAAGAAGTAAGAAACAGGATAGCATCGGTAAGCTCAACGCAGCAGATCACCAAGGCCATGAAAATGGTTTCGGCTGCTAAGTTAAAGCGTGCCACTAATGCCATAGTAGCGTTACGCCCATACGCAACCAAGCTTAATGAACTACTGGCAAACCTATCTGCAAGTTTAGAGGAAGGTTGTTCTCCTTTTTTAGAGGAACGCGAGCCTAACAAAGTACTTGTAATTGTGGTTAACTCAAACCGTGGTTTAGCTGGCGCGTTCAACATGAATGCTATTAAAACTGCTAATAACCTTATTGCCGAAAAATACAGCAACCAGCTTCGTGCCGGTAATGTATCAATAGTTGCAATTGGTAAAAAAGCCCAGGAATTTTACCAAAAGCGTAATTACAAAGTTATTGGCAACAATAACGATGTTTATTTAGACCTTAACTTCCTTAATGTTTCAAAAATAACTGAAAGCATTATGGATGGCTTTTTAAAAGGCCAGTACGATAGGGTTGAATTGGTTTATAACCAGTTTCGCAATGCTGCTATGCAGATTTTGGTTGCTGAGCAATTATTACCGGTTCCTAAAACTGAGAAACCAGCTAATGCTAACGCGACACAGGTTGACTACATTTTAGAGCCATCTCAGGAAGAAATTGTTGAGCAACTGATACCTAAAAATATTAAGATCCAGGTTTACAAAGCCGTATTAGATTCACATGCATCAGAACATGGCGCACGTATGACGGCGATGGATAAAGCGACCGAGAATGCCGGTGATTTATTGAAAGCGCTTAAACTTTCATACAACCAGGCTCGCCAGGCAGCTATCACCACAGAGCTTACAGAGATTGTGAGTGGTGCGGCAGCTTTAACAGGCGCATAAGTATTAATAAAACATTTTTAAAGGCTGGAAGTTATCTTCCGGCCTTTTTTGTTTAATCGCCTTTCGCCCCTCCTCTTTAACTGCGGATTACAACACTATTAACTATGCCAATTGGCATAGTTAATTAAACAAAAAGCATATTATCCTGATTACCGTCATATACCTCAGTTTCTACCAATTGGGTAAGGAGGGCTTTTAACATAGCTTCCCTGGCCCACTGTTGTTCAGTTGGACTAGCATCTTCCTGATACCATTTTATAGGTTTATTGATTTCTATTCTGTCTTTATAAACAAACTTTTTAGTGGGATGCATTTTGGTGCCTTCATAACTGTTCAGGTTTTCCGTTGCAATTGTTTTCGCGAATTGCTTTAAGCTGAGATCTACCTGCAAACAATCATCAAGTGAGTTTTTAAAGTCGTGCTTATCCTCAAGCCATAGGGTTAAAACATCGCCATTTATTTCATGGTCAGCAATAGAGATGCGGCTGTAGTCGTAGTCGACAGTTATAATTAGCCACCATAAGTGGTTTTTTAGTTTTTGTGTGATCTTTATCATTTAGTTTAGTATTGAGTAGCTAGTACTTATTGTGATTGATTGAATTTTAGTATATAATAACAAGTAAATAGCATAAGATTCAAGCCAAGAAAAAAATCTTGGTACTTGATACTAATTACTTGATACTCGAAAAAAATCTATTTAAACGCTGGTGTCCATCCGGGTAAATACTGTTGAATAGCAGTTATTTCGCGGTGGTATTTTTGGCAGATGCTTTGGTAAGCCTGGTAGCGTAATAGTAATTCGTTATTTTGTGATTCGGTTTGGATAGGCGCGTTATGCTGGCTTGCAGCTTGCAGCGCGGAGTAGGCTATGTACATGGTTCAGGTTGTATTATATTCTTTCTTCGTCTTATCTTTCTCTAATTTGATATTATTTAAGCCTGTTATCCGGGGTGGGTAGCGTAATAATAAAGCAATGAACGTTTTATCTGCACTTTTTCTTTAATTTCTTTATGAATCATTTGTATTATTTATTTATAAAGTATAATTTAGCATTGTTTAACAATACAAATATAAAGATATTTCTTTGTTAAAATAAAGAATTGTTGAAAACTTATTTTAATCATTATGGAAGATCAGTCAAAACCCAACAAGATAAAAAGAGTCCGCCCGGAGACTTTGGAGTTTATTATTTTGTATAACCAGCTTCGTGGCAAGGCATTTTCCGGCAATATGCAATTAGCAGAGGCATTAGGATTTAATTCCACAGCCTCTATAACCGAGATTATTAAAAGTCGCCAAAACATCGACCCTGAAAAGCTTAGAATTTTTAAAGAAATTTATAAGGATTATTTAATACCACAGAAATCTACAGAGAATGCTGTATCACAACCAGCCGAACCCGGAATACCTATGTACGAAATTATAGCAACAGCATCAGGCGTTGAGGTTTATAACGACATTAACGATACCCAAAGCGTGGGTAGAATGAATTTCCCGGGGATTGAAGAATGCGATTTTGCATTACCAGTTTGGGGCCATAGCATGTACCCTTACCTCGAAAACGGCTGCTGGGTAGCATTAAAGATCATCCACGATAAAAAAATATTACCGGGCGAGGTTTATTATATTGAATGGGGGGATTACCGCATGTACAAACGCCTCCTTGCCGGTGATAACCCGGACGAAGTTATTGCCCATTCGGATAATACGACTGAGATGATTGGTAATCGCTTAAAATACGCACCATTTATAGTGAAGATTGATGATATTAAAAAACTTTGCTTAGTGAAGGATATTCATAAGAAACACAATCACTAACCTTAATATTAACGTACGAAACATCCTTCAATTAGAATTACTATATTTAGCTGATACATAAACAATCTTATGCCGCCAGAAGTCATTCAAATTCCCTACAGCAAAAAATCAGGATACGGCGGCTTAGCCGTGTTAGTTATATTGATGTTGTTCCTACTAAAAACAGCCGTTACCAACTATCTGGTGCACGATATATTAGGGGCAAGCATTTTTGGCGTGTTCGTTCTGTTTATGTTGTTTTTGGCGGGATTATTGATCTTCACCAGACTCATTCCTGCGTTTAAAGGCGAGGTAGCACTTGAGCTGGACGAGAACGGCGTAAAAGATTACATCCGCAACATTATACTGGACTGGAAAGATATTGAGGATATAGGCCTTAGACCGGGTCGCAGCACCGCCATGCTGGTTTTCGAGCTAAAGTTCGATTCAGATTTTGGGAAACAGGTATTTGTATCACTTCGTTGGGTTGAAGGCAAGGATCAGGATATTTTTAAAACGGTATTAAATTACTTTGATGCTGCGGAGGGAATTGTACGGGTTGATGACGATGAAGAATAACTTTCGATTATGATTATACGCCTTGCAACGCTTGAGGATATTCCTGCCATTATGCAATTGGTGGATGCTGTTGTACCAACCATGCAGGCATCAGGCAATTTCCAATGGGATAACACCTACCCTAATGCCCAGGTTTTTGAAAACGATATTGCATTAAACCAACTGTGGGTTGCCGATGTTGATGGCGAGATTGGCGGTATAACTGCTATAACCACAGATCAATATGCAGAATATACTCAGGTTGGGTGGGATATTATGGAAACAGCCATTGTCACCCATCGCCTTGCGGTTAGCGTGAACCATCGCCGCCAGGGAATTGCTGAATCCCTATTAAAACAAGCTGAGATTGTGGCGCAACGCCGGGGTATTAAAATTTTAAGGATAGATACAAACAGTAATAATAAAGCAACACGCCTGCTTTTCCCAAAGATAGGATATGAATTTGCCGGTGAGATCAGCCTATCTTTTAGACCCAATCTAAAATTCTATTGTTACGAGAAATTAATTTAATTATATGTCAATAACTTGTTAAGTAAATTGTTTAATTGTTAATAACTTTCGCATCAAAAATTCAGATAAAATAGGCATTTTTATTTCACCAATTAAAAATCAGCTCTTAAACAAATGGTTTAAGCTTCTAATATTTAATTTATTCTTAATAGTTATTAAAAAATAGAGCGGCTTAGATATGGATTTTTCTATTTTTCGGGCCTAACTAAATAATTTTATTAAAAATTACAATAATTGACCTTTTATAAATCGTTTACAATTTATTTACGTTATTAATATATAGCAACCAATAGCTTATACAACCAATTACGAACCTAAAATTTATATAAATGGACTTAAAATCATTATATGCGATTATTATAATTATTATGGCGACAATTATTGTAGAATTTTACAAACGGGAACGCGACAAAGTTACCGCTAACCTACATACCAATAATTTAAAAGACTTACTTACTATTACCGCACTGGAGTATAAACACAGCCATTGGGATCCTATAAACGACAATGAGCATGAATTGGTGGACAAAAAAATATCCTCACTAGTTAACAGCTACGAAAAGGGCGAAATACAGAGTTCCGTTCTTCAGAAAAAGGTATATTCCCTATTAAAAAGCTGAATAGCATTTCACTTAAATAAAAAAGCGGCCCAATGCCGCTTTTTTTATTTAAGTAGTTTTCCACAAAAGAAATGTACACGAAACCTCATACACCTATTATCGTATAAATAGAAATAGAATTATAGCGAAAAGATGCATTGACAACACTGCCGTGATTTTTCTTCTTTATGTAAGTTTATTTTAATTAAAAGTTATGGAAAGCGTTTTATTACTTCTGATCCTGGCACCAACGGCTTTATTTTTGATTCTTAAATTTGATACAAAACAAAATCGCAAAATAAAAAAAGTATTAAAAGACACTCATAATATTGAACCATTATTCCTGATGCGTGCTACAGAGCAAAAATTGAAGGAGTTACACACGCAGCTATATGGCAATATAACCTTAATAGCCAATGGCACACACAGTGGCAGAATTAATATTAATGAAGGCGCAAGGCAAATGCTAACCACACAGCTAAACAAGTTGACCAGCGACTATAATTCAAGTGAATTAAGTTTAAAAGAATACAACAGCAAGCTTAGCGAAATGATTCAAACTGTTAATCAAGTTAAATACCTGAATTTTGAACAGATAAACAATTGATCACCGTTATATAATCTTTAAACAAGTAATTTTTGTTTTATACCTACTTTGTTTATTATTGCAGACGGTATGACTGATGAGGCAGTAATAAAACGTTTAAAAGTAATTGTTAAGGAACATGGAGGCCAACTTGGCTTAGCCAATACAATTGGGGTTGATCAAGGCTTTATAAGCAAGGTTATTAACCGGAAACAAGAAATGAGTTATTACCTTATTCGCAAGCTCTGCTTTCAGTTAAAATACTCTCCTGAATGGCTTATACTTGGCACCGGAGAAAAAATGATAAATAAACCCGATTCAGCTAAGCTAATTACCGAGATCCAGATGCTGCGTACCGAAGTTGACATTCTGCATGCCAGAATGCGTGCGTACGAAATTGAATTAAATGAATTGAGAGTAGAGTATCCCGCTAAAAATCAAAAAACAGGGTAAATACTAAAAAATTGATTATGTAACTATAACACCTTTGTCTGATTTCATCGTTCCAACCATTTTACGCTTATGATAAATTATTCCTAGTGAACAAATCAGAACACTGGTTAATAATGTTATCGCGATAATAACATCTGAAACTGAGATATACCCTTTAGCCCCGGCAAAAATAATACCGGCCTTAGGAACAAACAACCCTACCAGGGGGAATGTTAAAAAGATTCGAAATATTATAAGATCTTCCATACGCTGCAACTATGTTATTTGTAACATTTGTAACAAATAAGATGCCGTTTTGTTTATGGAAAATATTAACCTATACGAAAAATATCAATTTATAACACACAACTATCTTTAAATCAATTATTTAACAATTGACATAAGTTAACAATTAATTTAACTTATTAATAGCAGATAGTATTACATACAAATAATAGCATTTTTAGTTCTGAAAAGCAGACATTATTTTGTAATGAAAAGTGTTTTGTGTCCAACTATTAGTACTAAATAGTTACTTACACATCGTCCTGATTGTTAAATTTACTAGCTGTATTGATTTTGCTCATTTTTACGAGCATATAATTTTGCAGCTCCCAATATTGCTGCCACAACAACCAGTACCCATACCCAGGTATCCAGCGGGCAGGTTTCACTGCTACCCGTAACACCACCACCAAAATCGCATGGATTAGGGTCATTGGGGCCTTGTGCAAATAACTCCACCGGAAATAAAATCAACATCGATAATAATAAAACAGAAACTGCTTTTACTTTATTAACAAGGTTCGGTTCAAATCTTTTATACATTAAAATTCGGTTATTTTATTTTTATAAATTTTGATTTTGCCAATACATCACCATTGGTATCTTTTAACACAATAATATAAACACCCTCTTTGTAACTGCTGATATCCTCTGTCCAGCTATAGGTGTTCAATATACGGTGATCCATCGACATACCAGAGGTATTATAAATATCAGCTGTATAATTAGCCGTGCTTGCCGCCGTCGAATTTATCAATACGTTGATTATACTTTTTGAAGGATTAGGATAAACGCTAAAGTAACCGTTTGAAGTTACATTATTGTAACCGATGGTTATTAATGATGAATAGGTGATGTTGCCATTGATATCATTTTGTGCCAAACGGTAAATATTATTACCGATCACCGGGTTGTTATCTACAAAGCTGTACTTACTGCTATTATTGCTTTGAGTAGTATATATTGGGTTAAAGCTATTATCAGCACCTTCTTTCTCCAGTACGAAACCGGTATAAGTACCCGCGCCATTGGCTACCCAATTCAACTGTACGCTGCTGGTCATTTTCTGGCCGGTAAACGTTAATAGTTGGTAAGGCGGCAATGCCTCACGTTCCAGCACCAGGTCAAAACGGTTCGACCCATAACTGGCTGTATCAGCCGTGATGTTAAAACTGTAAGGTGCAGTGGCAGTCCGCAGATTCACCGAATCATTTAACAGGTGATCGCGCAGGTAAACATTATATAGCGTATCAATATTTTTTATATCCGCCAGGCTTAGTTTAAACGCGCCGTAACTCGCCGCCGATACATATAGTTTTACAACCTTTCTGCTTGTGCTATAATCGCCCAGTTGATTGATAGATAACCTTTGATTGTCAGATGAATAGCTCGATAAATATACCGATGCCCCATCCTCGTCTATGCCATCTTCCTGCGGAACATATTTATCGCTCCATGATGAGCTGAAGTAAATACCGGTCTGCGTGTGTGTCAGGCTGTCCTGGTTCAGCTGGAGGTGCAATCCCGAAAGCCCGGTTGGCAGCATCTCCGATGCTGTTATTGCAGATACAGTTTTAGACTTCTGGCTCAGCAGCAATGGCGGGCTAGTCGATGAAGTTAACTGGGTTGAAATCTTTTGATCTTCAGAAAAAGTCAGTTTACTAGCAGAACTGGCATGTGCAAAAAAACCCTGACCGCTCACAATATACTCACCCGCAGTTGATGAGGAAGTTGTACCCGAAGAGGCATTGTAGCTTACATACGCGCCATTAGGTTCCTGTAATTCATCAAATATCGACGTAATGCTACTTGAATTATCGGCATATAATACATTCAAATCTATCGTGCTTGGATAAGGATTGCCAATCTGGTGAAGGCCTGGTGTGGCTGCATGGGTAGTAGTTATTGGCGTATAACTCATCGTCGTGCTGCTGGTAACCCCATTGGTTACGTATACAGGTATGGTGCCCTGGTTCAGGTAACCGGTAGCCGTTACAGTGGTACTACTCGGTGTGGTACTATTCAAGCCGTTAGTAGATGTGCCTACATAGTATACCAGGTAAGCATTACCTACGGGAACAAGTATTGGGCTATTTAAAGTTCGGGCTGTGTTGGATTGTATGGTAACCACGCTGTATGCAGGTGTATTACCAGATATTGAATTAACCCCAACGTTTTCTCCTCCGGTATAATAAACATGATTTACAGGCCTTGTCTCATCAAACAAATAAATCAAAGGGTTGGTGGTTGTCATTGTAAACCCACCCGCTGTACCGCCTGGGCCACCGGTCAGCATGCCCGCGGTTAAATAAGATAAGCCTATATTATGCTGCGTGGTTTGGGGTAACGCATCCGTAATATTTACTGGTGATGATAAAAACCGGTATCCACGATAACCTGATGAACCACCAGTTATATAACGCTGTACAGAATAAAGTCCTTTTAAAGATGGTGTCGAGGCGGAAGAGGTAATGCTAGCTATGGTTGCTGATCCACTGGCATCGGATTGCAAGGTAAATGTACCCGTATTGGTCACCAGGCTACCATAACCATTAGGTGAACTTGTACTTGTACCTGTAAAATTCAGTATAGATGTTGGGCCTAAGTAGAAGATGCCGGCATTTGTTAAACTTGCACCCTGAGCAGAAAGGTTTATTGTGCACGAGGAATTAGTTATGCCGGCATAAAAAACTCCGCCACTGTTATTATTAATTTGCCCTTGATAACCGGGCGTGATAGATGATCCGGCAGACATTGTAATTGTTCCGGTATTATTAAGTATAGATTCTGCAGTGGTACCAAACGCCCAGGTGGTATTGGTTGCATTAATTGTGCCTGTATTGGTGTAAAGCTCCTGGTAATATCCTGTAATCTTGCAACCTGTTGTTGAACCATTGAAATTTAATGTTCCACTATTATTTATCGATGGCGAGGTAAGGCCGGGTGAATTCCCGGACATCGTAACATTACAACCATCAGCAAAATTAACCGTAATACCCGAGGCTACTGTGAAAGCAGATTGATACTCAAAATTAAGGGCCGTTCCTATAGTTACAACTCCCAGATTAGTACCTGTTCCGGCAAATGTTAAACTTGTTGCTTGTGAGCCGCCTATGGTTAATTGAGTAGCAATAGGTAGTGTATGATTTCCGCTAAAAGTTATGGTTACTGTATTATTCTGACCTATTTCTAATTGATCAATTGACGCTGCAGGTAATGCAGCACTAAATGTTATATTAACATTGTTAGTATTAATAACAGCTATATCGCTTGTAACGAATAGATTACTACCTGGATAACCCGGCAATCCCGTTGATGAACTCCAATTGGTTAGACTATTCCAGGCACCCGCTGCGCCGCCTTTCCAGGTATAAGTAGTAGCCGCTATGGCAATATTAAACTGCAATACATATAATGAAACAAGTAAAAATAACAATCGTGTTTTCAAAGCATTTGGGTTGACAAAAACCCTCTTCAAAAAGCATGCTAAAAATCAGCCTGCATCTATCCGGAAGATACTAATTCCTGCAAATATGCCCTAATTACTAAGTTGGATTATACTTGATTAGATTATAATAATAAAAACAGGGAAAGACGCCCTGGAGTTACTTTATAGATATAGAAATTTGCTTCCCAGTTAGTGCAATATTTTTCCCACTAACTAATAGAATCTTATTATTCTTAAATGAGGAAGCTTTAAACCTGCTTTTGTAATTTTTGTTTTTTGCTAAGTATTACAGCTCCCAATATTGCTGCCACAACAACCAGTACCCATACCCAGGTATCCAGCGGGCAGGTTTCACTGCTACCCGTAACACCACCACCAAAATCGCATGGGTTAGGGTCATTGGGGCCTTGTGCAAATAACTCCACCGGAAATAAAATCAACATCGATAATAATAAAACAGAAACTGCTTTTACTTTATTAACAAGGTTCGGTTCAAATCTTTTATACATTAAAATTCGGTTATTTTATTTTTATAAATTTTGATTTTGCCAATACATCACCATTGGTATCTTTTAACACAATAATATAAACACCCTCTTTGTAACTGCTGATATCCTCTGTCCAGCTATAGGTGTTCAATATACGGTGATCCATCGACATACCAGAGGTATTATAAATATCAGCTGTATAATTAGCCGTGCTTGCCGCCGTCGAATTTATCAATACGTTGATTATACTTTTTGAAGGATTAGGATAAACGCTAAAGTAACCGTTTGAAGTTACATTATTGTAACCGATGGTTATTAATGATGAATAGGTGGTATTACCATTGATATCATTTTGTGCCAAGCGGTAAATATTATTACCGATCACCGGGTTGTTATCCACAAAGCTGTACTTACTGCTATTATTGCTTTGGGTAGTATATATTGGGTTAAAGCTATTATCAGCACCTTCTTTCTCCAGTACGAAACCGGTATAAGTACCCGCGCCATTGGCTACCCAATTCAGTTGTACGCTGCTGGTCATTTTCTGGCCGGTAAACGTTAACAGCTGGTAAGGCGGCAATGCCTCACGTTCCAGCACCAGGTCAAAACGGTTCGACCCATAACTGGCTGTATCGGCCGTGATGTTAAAATTGTAAGAGGCTTTGGCAGTTCGCAGGTTCACCGAATCATTTAACAGGTGGTCGCGCAGGTAAACATTATATAGCGTATCGATATTTTTTATATCCGCCAGGCTCAGTTTAAACGCGCCGTAACTCGCCGCCGATACATATAGTTTTACAACCTTTCTGCTTGTGCTATAATCACCCAGTTGATTGATAGATAACCTTTGATTGTCAGATGAATAGCTCGATAAATATACCGATGTCCCATCCTCGTCTATGCCATCTTCCTGCGGAACATATTTATCGCTCCATGATGAGCTGAAGTAAATACCGGTCTGCGTATGTGTCAGGCTGTCCTGGTTCAGCTGGAGGTGCAATCCCGAAAGCCCGGTTGACATTGCTTCTGCTGCAGTGATAGTCGCCGCTTTGCTCTTTTGGTTCAATAACAGCGGCTGTGAAGTTGATGTAGTCAGCTGATTTGAAACTTTCTCATGTTCGAGAAAACTCAGCGTTTTATTTGCAGCACTGGCATGTATAAAAAAGCCCTGCCCGCTCACAATAAACTCACCTGCCGTTGATGAGGAAGTCGCACCCGAAGAGGCATTATAACTTACATACGCGCCATTGGGTTCCTGCAATTCATCAAATATCGACGTAATGCTACTTGAATTATCGGCATATAATACATTCAAATCTATCGTACTTGGATAAGGGTTGCCAATCTGGTGAAGACCCGGGGTGGCTGCATGGGTAGTAGTTATTGGTGTATAACTCATCGTCGTGCTGCTGCTAACCCCATTGGTTACGTATACAGGTATGGTGCCCTGGTTCAGGTAACCGGTAGCCGTTACAGTGGTACTGCTCGGTGAAGTATTATTCAAGCCGTCACTAGCTATACCTACATAGTATACCAGGTAAGCATTACCTACGGGAACAAGAATTGGGCTATTTAAAGTTCGTGCCGTGTTGGATTGTATGGTAACCACACTGTATGCAGGTGTATTACCAGATATTGAATTAACCCCAACGTTTTCTCCTCCAGTATAAGCAAGATGATTTATCAGCCTTGTCTCATCAAACAGATAAATTAAAGGATTGGTGGTTGTCATTGTAAACCCACCGGCTGTACCGCCTGGGCCACCGGTCAGCATGCCTGCGGTTAAATAAGATAAGCCTATATTATGCTGCGTGGTTTGGGGTAACGCATCCGTAATATTTACTGGTGATGATAAAAACCGGTATCCACGATAACCTGATGAACCACCAGTTATATAACGCTGTACGTTGGCTTGGCCTGAAATGACACATGAAGTACAAGTGGTTAACACCTTGCCAACACTAGCTGAACCTGACGCATTGGATATTAACGTCAAAGAACCACTATTTGTATTGTCTATCAATAAATTACCACTAGTCATGGTAAGTGTATTATATAAATTAACCGGGCCGGTTGTAATATCTACGGTACCGGTGTTAGCCACTGTTAAATTAGCGATATTGGTAGCGCCCGATGCTGTTGATCCATAAAGATATTGAGTCGGTAATACGGAACTGATAAAATTTAGTCCGCCGGTTGAAGCTACGGTAATAGTAGGGCTTGAACTACTGGCAGCCGAAGATATTGTACCGCCGTTATTGTAAACATGGCAACCAATATTCAGTGTGTTACCATTTAAATAAATCTGTGCGCCTGAAGCTAATGTTAAAGAATAAATAGGTAGTGTATAACTGCTCGGTAACACAGGATAATTAGGCGTTGACGGAGTTGGAGTTGCCGGAATAATTAAACTGGAAGTACCATCCTGTGGAGGAAGGATGCTCGTAGCGCCAGAACCTGTACAATTCCAGTTAGAAGCTTGTGTTACATCTGTACTGCCAAATGTCCATGTATATTGAATTGAACCACCAATGGTATTAGCAGTTGATAAATTATTAGTTGTAATCGCGGTATTTGAAACAGTGAAAGAGCTTGGATTAGTTTGATTGTAATACTCCGCCCTTATCCAATCAGCTGATTTAACACTGGTTGATACTCTTACCTCATCAATCAATCCAAATAAGTAATTTCCTGCGTTAAAATCTGAACCGATAAATATATTTGAAGCATTATTACCAGACGGTAAACCTCCAGTAGATGAATAATTTAAGTTACCGTCTAAATAAGAATAAAAAGTACCAGTAGAATTATCGTAAACCCCCTGTACATAGTGCCAGGCATTTAAACTTACAGCGCTCACCGGAGTCGGGCTACCCGAGGTATATCTGTCTAAAGTTGCTGCGCCAGTATTGCTTCGGGTCTCTACTTCGGGATATACTGTGGAGGCACTTGCTCCATACAGGCCTAGTTTATAACCAGCATTTTTATAATTATTGGTTTCATTGGTAATTACTTTATAATCGTTTGCACCTGAACCAGGTGTTGATACTGGAAAAGACGTAGGTTGTACCCATGCCGATAAGGTGAATGAACCTGTAATATTTGTACTCGCACTAATACTTTCGATATAACTTGAATTAAATTTATAAGCGCCACTTATTTGACCTGTAGCGGATGTACAACCCGTTTGAATAGCATTATTTGTATTACTAGTAGCATCAATAATTGTGCCTCCCGTGGCAACACCCTCATTAAGGTGGTAAACTTCATTATAGTCACTTGACCAGGTTGCTGCAGTAAACGAAGCTGGATGTGTTGGCGTAGTAGAGCCAAAATAAAAATTAAGTCCAACGTCAGTAGGTGTCAAAGCAGGTACTTGTACCCAAACCAACAGGGTTCCTGTAGTGGTGTTATAGCTTTCCACCTGGTAAAACAGTTCCGTGGTGCTACCTTGTGTTGTAAAAGCAAAATCATAACCATTTGTCCCGCCCGTAGGATACACAATATTGTTAGTACAACTTGGAGCAGCGGACTTTATTAAAGCCGGCTCCTGTATATATACCAATGCCGGGAAACTGTAAAGAGTTGAGCTTATTCCCTGAGCAGGTATTCCTGCACTTATTAATGAGCTTTTTAACGTAATCGGTTGTGTAAACGCATAGTTGCCTACACTAACACTCTGGCCACCTATTGCCAAACTTTGAGACACGGTAGTGCTGCAACCATTGGCATTGGTTTCAGTTAAGGTAATTGTTTGCGCACCCGCAGCACTCCATTTTAGAGAATATGGCCCCAGGCCCGAACCTGACACCACCGTTGCCGTGCCAAAATTCCAGGAATATGTGTCACCAGCTGTACCAAGTGTACCGGATATCGAGGTCGCAGTATTTGCAGCTGGCGTAAGGTTAGTTACTGTGATTGTTGGTGTTGGCACCGCGTATATTACAGCGGTAACAGGTACAATTGTAGGGCATTGGTTTGGAGCTGTTACAGTAACGGTATACGTTCCTGCCTCGCTTGCATTAGCAGTGGGATCAACCGTTGGGTTTTGCAGGTTCGACGAGTATCCGTTCGGCCCCGACCACGAATACGAATACGAAGCCCCAGTCACAGTATTAGCCTGTAAGGTAAGCGGCGATCCCGGGCAAGTTGGCGGGCTGCCTGCGCCATATAAGGTGTAAACTGTTGAAGCGGGAATTGCGCTAGTAAAAACTGATATATCATCAAGCGACCCGTTAAAATGATAATTGGTCGGGGCATTTGGCCACCCGTTCAAATTATTATAACCGATACGCCAATAGCCGCTAGCGATAGCCTGCCCTCCCCCTGTCATGGAGGTATTGCTCGCTTGTAAGGCACCATCTATATAAAGCATGGCACCCGCTGTGGTTGATTCAACCGCTACGGCGTGATGCCAGTAACCATCAGCGTAACTTGTAGTAGTTGCTATTGTTTTAAGTCCTGAAGCTGGATTTATACCAAAATAGACAAGCCCATTGTTATCCATATAAACATGCCGGTCATAGTTAGCGCTCAAACCGGTTTGCGTGTCGCCATAACCTACCAGTAACCCACCTGCATTAGCCAATGTTGTTTTAAACCAAACACTGATTGAAAAATTTGTAGGTGCCGTGTTTATTTTTGTAGTAGTTGCAACATATTGCGTTGTCCCATTAAGTGAATACGCATTATTAGCAACACCATAACGGTCAGCAGTAAGACCAGGCGAACCTTCCGTTGCACCAACAATTGCCGTATTATTGTTAGTTGAAATATCAGTCGTAGGGGTTGGGCTGGTAAAAGGGTATGACAAATAGAACCCGGCTTTGGCAGTGGTTGGCACTGTTTGTGACGTTGACAAAACCGGAGAGGTGGTACTTATAGTTGCAGTTACAGCTGCTAAATTACTTGTTACTCCACCCAAAGTGTAAGAAACATAATAAGTTGTGTTTGAACTTATCGAAGGAGTGGTATAAGTTGTGCTTGTGGAACTCTGTAAGAGCGTGGTACCAGCGGCACTAGTATACCACTTATAGGTTCCGCCAGTCGAAGTACCATCAGAAGCTGTTAGCGTTACCGGCCCTGTACCACAAGTTGAACCGGATGCTGTCGGGTTTTCTATAACTAGTATAGTAACCGTTTGGGTAGCAGTTTCAAAAATCCCATCGGTTGCAACTGCGGTTATTGTATATGACCCCGGTGCAAGTGTGCTTGTATTAAAAGTAGCAGAAAATGGTGCGCTATTATCAACAATATTAGTTAATCCGGGTAAACTGAAAGTAACCTTACTTACATTAAAAAAGAAACCAGAATTAGTTGTTGTTACGTTTACAGAGCCTGCTACAATGGCCCCAGCTGATGGGGCTGTTATGGTTAATGATTGGGCGTTAGCAATATTTAACAATCCAACCAGAACTATTAAACTGCAAACAAATTTCAAAATAAAATTTTTATGTATTAGTGTCTTCAATTCGTGATGGGTTAATCAATATTTTTAATCAGCACCTTTAAACAGATGGGGTATCGTCGGCTATATACGGATAGCACACATTAAAAGTTACCGTAAACACCAACAAAAATGTAAAAATCACAACAAGAAATGGGATTATATAAACGTGCTTAACTGGCATTAATCAAGGTGACAACATATTAACCAATACTAATTTATGGTCAACAACATTGCCTTTTACAACATATGAATATATGTTTATAGTGGAGGATGAGTTATCTGTTTGACTTAATGGCCCGGATCACTTTTCTGTTTCTTTTGTCCGAATAATAATCATTGGTTACCAAAATGGCGTAGATAACACCCGGTATCCAAAAACAAAGTGTTAGGATAATACTGAGGATAAAGGAGCCGATGCGCCCTGTGGTCAAAACAGCGGCTGGCGGGAATATAAAGCATAGAAAATATCGCATAAAACAAATATACAATCTTCTGCAATGTTTCTAAAAGCCACTTAATAAATAGCTTTATTTAACCTTTATAAATTTTTCCATTTCAAGCCCATCGCCATTGGTATTCTTCAACGCGATGATATATATGCCTTCTTTATAACTGCTTACATCTTCTGTCCAGGTATAAGTGTTTAACACACGATGATCCATTAGTGTACCCGAGGTATTATAAATATCAGCTGTATAATTAGCCGTGCTTGCCGCGGTGGAATTTACCAATACGTTGATTATACTTTTTGAAGGATTAGGGTAAACGCTAAAGTAACCGTTTGAAGTTACATTATTGTAGCCAATGGTTATTAATGATGAATAAATGATGTTGCCATTGATATCATTTTGTGCCAAGCGGTAAATATTATTACCGATCACCGGGTTGTTATCTACAAAGCTATACCTGCTGCTATTATTGCTTTGGGTGGTATATATCGCACTAAAGGTATTATCAGCACCTTCTTTCTCCAGTACGAAACCAGTATAAGTACCGGCGCCATTGGCTACCCAATTCAACTGTATGCTGCTGGTCATTTTCTGGCCGGTAAACGTTAACAGCTGGTAAGGCGGCAATGCCTCACGTTCCAGCACCAGGTCAAAACGGTTCGACCCGTAACTGGCCGTATCGGCCGTGATATTAAAATTGTAAGAGGCTTTGGCTGTTCGCAGATTCACCGAATCATTTAACAGGTGATCGCGCAGGTAAACATTATATAGCGTATCAATATTTTTTATATCGGCCATGCTTAATTTAAACGCGCCATAACTCGCCGCGGATACGTATAGTTTTACAACCTTTCTGCTTGTAGTACTATAATCATACATCTCGTTTATGGATAACCTTTTATTGTCAGATGAATAACTCGACAAATAAACCGATGAACCATCCATATCTATTGCATCTTCATTTGGCTCGTATTTGTCAGACCAGGCTTTACTAAAGTAAATACCTGTCTGCGTATATATCGCGCTATCTTGATTCAGCTGAAGGTGCAGACCCTCAAGGCCGGTTGGCAACATCTCCGCTGCTGTTATTGTAGATTCCGTTTTAGACTTCTGACTCAACAACAATGGCGGGTTGGTTGATGAAGTTAATTGTTTTGAAACCTTCTCATCTTCATAAAACGTAACCGTTTTGCCCGTTCCGCTTGCATTTAAATAAAAACCCTGGCCGCTTACAATATATCTGCCCGCACCTGAACCTGCTACAGAAGCCGCACCCGATTGTGCATTGTAGCCTATATAAGCCTGGTTCGGTTCCTTTAGCTCAGCAATAGTCGACGTAATGTTAGTCGAGTTATCTAACCAAAATTGATTCAGATCTATTGTACTTGCGTAAGGATTGCCAATCTGGTGAAGGCCGGGTGTGGCTGCATTGGTAGTAGTTATTGGTGTATAACTCATCGTAGTACTGCTGGGAACACTCCCCGCATTTGTTACATATACAGGTATGGTACCCTGATTCAGGTAACCGGTAGCTGTTACAGTAGCATTGCTCGGTGGTAAAGGATTATTCAAGCCATCAGAGGGGATGCCTACAAAATATACCAGGTAAGCATTACCTACGGGAACAAGAATTGGGCTATTCAAAGTTCGTGCCGCGTTGGATTGTATGGTAACTACGCTGTATGCAGGTGTATTACCATATATTGAATTAACCCCAACGTTTTCTCCTCCGGTATAAGCAAGATGGTTTATCAGCCTGGTTTCGTCAAACAGATAAATTAAAGGATTGGTCGTAGCCATTGTAAACCCGCCAGCTACTCCACCTGGGCCGCCTGTAAGCATACCTCCGGTTAAATAATGCAGGTCGATGTTATGCTGTGAGGTTTGCGGTAAGGCATCTGTAATATTTACCGGTGATGATAAAAACCGATAACCACGATACCCTGAACCACCCGTAATATAACGCTGTACGTTAACATTGCCCGATATAGAACAAGTACTCGGCATTTGCGCTATTGAAGCAGAACCAGTCGCATCTGAGTTTAGCGTTAAATATGCGGCCCCTCCTACTGCGGTTGAACCTGCAACTAATTGCGCCGGCGATGCCATGGTAAGTATACCTACGTCAGCTACGGTAAAGTTCCCCACTCCGGCCGTCATGGTAGCGGTTGTGGTTGTACTGCTGGGACTATTAAAAGTAACATTATAAAATTTTGTTCCTGCGGTGCTATTGTCAAGTAAGGTTTGGGTGCCGGTAAAATATATTATTCCGGTGGTTGATGCTGTAAAAGTCGCGCTATTGGTATAACCACCCTTATAAGTAACGTTACCCGTGCCGCAAGTAAATGTACCGGTATTTGTAAAAAGGCCGCCTACCGTTATAGTAGCCGTACTGCCGGTTATTATGCTACTATTTGTAACAAAACCACCGGTAGTGATACTACCTGTACCTTGGGTAACAGTGGTAGAATTTGTCCACCCGTTGCCAATGGTAACAGTAGGGTTGTTAATGCCCAAATTTACTACGCCTCCGCTGGTTGTCCAGTTGTTACCCACTACTAAACCCTGTGTAACTGTTCCTAATGTGCTGTTTCCATCAACTGATTTTGGGCTTGGCCCCGAAAAAGTAAGATTGTAATACGATGGTGATACGATATTTATATATGTTGCTGTAGTTGTTGCCGATGGTTCATTAGCTGTATAAACAGTTTGGGTTTCGGCATTTGGATCATCATACAATATCGTGCCTGAACTTCCTCCACCCTCAAAAAAAATATAAAAATTATCAGCTTTTACAACGGGTTGTTTGTTTTGCAATTCAAATGTATTTACACTGCCGGAGGTATTATCGGCCTCAACTTCACCATATCCCTGATAGGCGGTCTGCCCGAGATAACCTGGCTGCCCAGGGTTATAGGTATTATACCCACTCAATAAAGGACTATTATTTGTGGCGAAGGTAATTTGCCCCAGTAGGGTAGTTGTTCCTTTTTCAACAGAAAACAACGGATAACAGATACCCGCATTGCCTCCGGAAGCATTGTTTCCGTTGGAGTTTAAAATAACGTTGCCCGTGATAGTTAGCTGAGTAATTTGCAGGGCAACCTTGGTAACATCAGCTACCGTATTATCTGGCTTAGTTGTTGCATCCCCAACTAAAAAATTCCCCTTGCATAGTAATGTACCTGCACCTCCTATTGTTGTAGTTAGATAATTATTCGGGGTGGCTCGTACACTTGGATTATGATTCTGGGTAACATTTCCCGTTACTGTTAGTGTCACACCAGTGTTAACCGATAACGATAGGTTATACATGATGCCATAGGTAGGGCCGCTACTATTGGAGCCATCAACATAACTGCTTGTTGGGCCATTGTAACCAAATGTTAGTGATTTCCAGGTTGTACTGGCAGTTACAATCGGCATGTTGCTGGCCGTTAAGTTAATATTGGCTGTTAACAGAACAACTAATAAATAATATTGGTAAGTTGAGTTAACACCAACATAAACATCGTCCCCACTGCCGGGCACACCGCCGGCATGGGTAGTTTCGTTCGACCAATTGCTCGCTACAGTTACATCGTTACTTGTTGCCCCAAGCCAGTCGTAAATTGCCGCGGAAGCGTTTATATTTAACAATATAAAGATCAATCCGCTAAAGAGTATCTTTAATAAAAACCGGAGGTTTCGGGGCTGGTATCTATTTACATCCTGAGGCATAGGTACAGAATTTCTCGCTAGGTAATATTTTACTATTACGTAATAATACAACTATAAGTTGTAACTATCTAGCAAAATTTGCACAATGGTTAAAATGAACAAGGGTTCAATTTTAGCATAAAGCAAGAAAGGACAAAACAGGTTAGTCTCTCTGATTGGGAATAATGCTAAAATAACTTTTGAGGTTTAGAGCTGTAACACAAAACCTATAATGTGGCTATGGAACAATTCTTCTGAAAAAATTCATCTCAAAATAATTAAATTGTAACATATACATTATATACAGATTTTCCTCAAACTTAAATTACACCTTTGCGGAAAATTAAAGTACCTCATGCGTGTTATAGTTCTTTTTATATTCTTAACCATTTCTACCTTTTTTGCTAATGCTCAAAATAAAGGGAAGATCACCGGCAAGGTTACCGATGTCACAACCAAGCAAGTAATTGATTACGCCACTATTAGCATATATAAACAAGGTGCTACTGCTCCCTTTAATGGTGTTGTTACGGATGATAAAGGCAACTTTACGCTACAAGGGCTTGCAACGGGCGATTATATTGTAAAAATTGACTTTATTGGCTATCAACAAAATGTAATAGCGCATGCGGTAATAACCGATGCTGCCCCAACTGCTGCATTAGGCAATATATTTTTGACTCCGGTGCAAAATCAATTGCAGGACGTGGTAATAACCGCTAAACGCCCTACAGTTGAAAACAAGATCGACAAGATGGTTTACAACCCACAAAACGATCTTACCGCTCAGGGAGGTATGGCTATCGACATTTTACAAAAAGTACCGCAAATATCTGTTGATATTGATGGCAACGTGGAATTGCAGGGCAACTCTAATATCCGCTTCCTGATAAATGGCAAACCATCCAGCATATTTGGATCAAGCCTTACCGAGGCCTTGCAATCTATCCCAGCCAGCCAGATCCAAAGCATCGAGGTAATCACCAACCCTGGTGCCAAATACGATGCTACGGGAACAGGTGGTATCATCAACATTATATTAAAACAAAATAATGTACAGGGGGTAAATGGTTCTGTTAATTTATCGGCAGGTACGAGGCTCGAGAACGGATCTTTTAATATCAATGCAAAAAAAGGCAATTTTGGTGTAGGCGCGTTTTTTAATGGCAATGAACGTATAAACACCACAACACTTACTAACGCGACAACCAAATCAACCGATGCCACTACCGGTACAACAACAGATTTATTGCAGAACGGTTCCAGCGCTTTTAAAAGGAGCGGCTACCAGTCGGGTATTAATTTCCAATGGGATGTTACTAAAAAGGATCAGTTAACAGCCTCATTTAGTTATAACCATTTTGGTAACGACAATGTGGGTACAACCAATCAGGAACAGTTGGAAACCGGCGTTTCAAATGATATTTTGAAAGATCAGTTTAGTACGCTAAATTCTGTTAGCCATTTCCATGCTAACTCATCCGATGTTAGCTTAGGATACAAAAAAACATTTGACAAAAAAGATGAAGAACTTGATTTCCTGGTTTCATCAAGTCTTGGCAGTAATTATAACTACGCCTCACAGCAACAATCTTATTTAGATGGAAGCTTGCCAACATCAGGCTCTATGAGCACAAACCCAGGTACCGACAGGGAGACTGATATATCCCTGGATTATACTTACCCCTTTAGTAAAACCTTCACTTTAGAAACTGGTGCAAAAGCGGTTATTGAGGATATCAGTAATAGTGTAGCTACCGATACTCTATTAAACAACGGTGGGTATTCACCAGACGCCGGACAAACCTACAATTTCAATTATAACCGCAATATTTTTGCTTACTATATATCAGGCACATTTTCGCTCTTCCATGATTTTATCAATGGTATGGCCGGCCTTCGTTACGAGTATACTAGCACTAGTTCCAGTTATGGAAATACAAATGTTCCGGGTTATGGTATACTGGCTCCTTCCTTTGTGTTACAGCATAAATTAAGTGATGACCAGTCTATTAAATTCAGTTATAGCTACCGCCTGCAACGTCCGGAATATAGCGACGTGGATCCATTTTACAATGTTTCCGATCCGCATAATATCAGCACCGGCAACCCAGATCTAAAACCGGAGCTTGGCCATAATTATGAATTAGGCTACAACAAATCATTCAATAACGGGCCAAGCATTTATGTATCTGCCTTTTACAGATACAATACCAATGATATTCAGTCATTCACTACCTATTACGCCACATTACCCGTTAATGGTACAGATTATACAGACGTAGAGTTAACCCAGCGGTATAATCTCGGTTCGGAAACCAACGAAGGCGCGAATATTTATATTTCGATCCCTGTTACAGGTAAATTCAGCCTGCGCTCAAATAACTTTTTTGCTGATAGGATCTCTAAAAACCCCGGCGACCCTACTGTTAGCGGTTTTGCCTATCGCCTTAATATGAATGCATCTTACGAGTTTGCACCAAGCTTTGCTGCCGAGGTGTTTGGCAATTACCGCTCATCACAACGTACCATACAAGGCACAAGCCCGGCATTCGCTTTTTACAACTTCGCGGTACGTAAGCAGCTATGGAAAAAAACAGCAAGCATTGGTTTAACCGCTGCAAATCCGTTCAGCAATTATATTGCGCAAACCGCTACCACAAATACCGGTAACTCGTACCAAACCAGCACACGCGAGGTTCCGTTCCGTTCATTCGGCATCAGCCTAACCTACAAGTTTGGCAAGCTCGACTTCAAGAAACCTGCCAAGGAAGATGTACCCGACGATACAACATCGCCTAACAAAACTCCGGATAGCGGTCCAAAATAAAATTAACAAACAAAAAAGCCATCCGTTAGCTAACGGATGGCTTTTTTGTTATCATCGTTTTATAAATAACATTCCAAAACACCATAAACGCAAAAGAGGCCGTCTCATAAGGAATTATGGGACGGTTTTTTTATTGAATGTTTTTACGTTGGTTTAATAGGGGACGAAACCCTATTGTGAAAAAACGTCTTTTGAGTCCGAGCCTTTAGCGGAGTTT